>Ga0247815_10001966_pt1 | contig 15360 bp, 10 predicted proteins | sample UWRJL194509B1_FD_181014 | JGI IMG/M metagenome (GOLD analysis project Ga0247815, IMG submission 181014) | Plant litter microbial communities from Arlington Agricultural Research Station in Wisconsin, United States - UWRJ-L194-509B-1 | ecosystem: Environmental > Terrestrial > Plant litter >...
GCGGGGCACGCCTTCGACGAGCCGGGCATCCTCACCGCCACGATCGAGGCGACCGACCGGTTCGCCGAGCTCGACTAGAACGGGGTACATTCTCGGTCCCCGAAAGGGGGGTCGTCGGGGTACTTCCGCTATGGCACTATTGCCACTGTGAGAACCCGAATCTCGCTACCCAATATTTTTGCGCGCCAGCGACGCGTTACCCGAACGACCGTAGCCCTTGCGACGGCCCTTCTCCTTGCCCTCTCGACGGCTGTCGTCGGTGTCGCGCCTGCGGCTACCGCCGCAGGCTCGTCCTGCGGCACGACGATCAATCAGATCGCCTGCGAGAACAGCAAGCCTGGCGCCGAGCCGGACGAGTGGGACATCAACGGTGCCGGTGACGGCTCGATTCAGGGTTTCTCCACCGATATCAGTGTGAACGTCGGCAAGAAGATCGACTTCAAGATCGACACGGATGCCCGCGCCTACTCGGTCAACATCTACCGCACCGGCTATTACCAGGGCCTCGGAGCGCGCAAGATCGCCACCGTCACGCCCTCTGTCACGCTGCCGCAGACCCAGCCGCAGTGCATCTCCGACCAGACCACCGAGCTCTACGACTGTGGCACCTGGAAGGTCTCCGCCTCGTGGACCGTTCCCGCGGACGCGATTTCGGGCGTGTACATCGCCGTTCTCCAGCGCGCTGACACGGGTGGGCGCAGTCACATCACCTTCATCGTGCGCGATGACTCCAGCCACGCCCAGGTGCTCTTCCAGACGTCCGACCCGACCTGGCAGGCGTACAACACCTACGGCGGCTCCGACTTCTACCAGGGTGCAGCCAACGGTCGCGCCTACAAGATCAGCTACAACCGCCCCGTCGCCACCCGCGGTGACAACAGCGGTCGTGACTTCTACTTCGCCAACGAGTACCCGATGGTGCGCTTCCTGGAGAAGAACGGCTACGACGTCAGCTACTTCAGCGGCGTCGACACCGACCGCTACGGTTCGCTGCTGACCAACCACAGCGTGTTCCTGTCCGTCGGCCACGACGAGTACTGGTCGACCGGCCAACGAGCCAATGTCGAAAAGGCGCGGGATGCGGGCGTCAACCTGCAGTTCCTGTCTGGCAACGAGGCGTACTGGCACACCCGCTACGAACCGTCGATCGACACCTCGGCTACCGCGTATCGCACCCTCGTCTCGTACAAGGAGACCTGGGCGGTTCCCGCCGGCAAGATCGATCCGTCGCCGACCTGGACGGGAACCTGGCGCGACCCCCGATTCGCCTCGGTGGCGAATGGCGCGTCGAAGCCGGAGAACAACCTCACCGGCACCATGTACATGGCGAACTTCTCCGATCTGCCCATCACCGTCAGCGCGACGGAGGGCAAGACGCGCCTGTGGCGCAACACGAGTCTGACCTCCCTCGCCGCGGGAACGACGCAGGCGCTCGCGCCGCACACCATCGGCTATGAGTCCGACGAGGATGTCGACAACCTGTTCCGGCAGTCCGGCCTCATTCATCTCTCCACCACCACCGGAGCCGTCCCGCAGTACCTGCAGGACTTCGGCAGCACCAACGTGGCCGCGGGAAACACCACCCATCACCTGACGCTCTACCGCGCGGCCAGCGGAGCTCTCGTCTTCGGCGCGGGCACCGTGCAGTGGACCTGGGGTCTCGATCAGGAGCACGACGGCAACGGCGCGGCCGCAGACCCGCGCATGCAGCAGGCTCAGGTCAACATCCTCGCCGACATGGGCGCCCAGCCGACCACTCTCACGACCGGGCTCGTCGCAACGGCCGCGAGCGACGACCGCACCGCTCCGACAGTGACCATCACCGCTCCGACGGTGGGCAGCACGGTTGCGAACGGCTCGACCGTCACCCTGAAGGGAACGGCGTCAGATGTCGGGGGCGTCGTCGCCGGCATCGAGGTCTCGACCGACGGCTCCACCTGGCACATGGCGACGGGAACCACCGCGTGGTCGTACACCTACGTCCAGCAGGGTGCAGGTGCTCAGAAGCTGCAGGTACGAGCTGTCGACGACAGTGCGAACTACGCGGCGACGCCGACATCCGTCACCCTCACGGTCGGTGGCCCCTACTCGGTATTCGGGGAGAGCACGCCCGCAGTCGTCGACTCCGGAGATGCCACACCGATCGAGGTCGGCCTCAAGTTCACCCCCACGGCGAACGGTTTCGTATCCGGCGTCCGGTTCTACAAGGGCGCGGCGAACACCGGCACCCACACCGGATCGCTCTGGTCGTCGGCCGGCGTGCGGCTCGCTACTGCGACCTTCTCGAACGAGACGGCCAGCGGTTGGCAGACGGTGCCCTTCTCCTCGTCCGTCGCCGTCACCGCGGGCACGACGTACACCGTCTCGTACAACGCTCCCAACGGTCACTACTCGGCAACCAACGATTTCTTCTCGTACGCACGGCCCGACCTCGGTCCGCTATCCGTCGCCAGTGGGTTCGGCTCTCTCCCCCCGGGTGTCTACAACACCAACGGTGAGTTCCCGACCGATACCTACGAGAACAGCAACTACTGGGTCGACGCGGTCTTCACCTCCTCCGACACCTCGGCTCTGACCGCTGGCAGCCAGTGGCCCGCGGCATCGTCGACGGACGTCCCGGTGGACACGACCATCAGCGCCACGCTCTCGCGTGCGGTGACGTCAGCCTCGGTATCCTTCGCCGTGAAGGATCAGAACGGCGCCGCGGTACCGGGCGCGACGACCTACGACTCCACTTCGCGCGTCGCCACGTTCACTCCGAAGTCCGCCCTCGCGGGATTCGTGGTCCACAGCGTCACGCTTTCCGCGACCGACACGAACGGTGTCGCGCTCTCGAGTGGAGCGACCTGGAGCTTCACAACGGCGAAGCCGGCCAATGAGAACGGAGCATGCCCGTGCTCGCTGTTCTCGACCAGCACTGTTCCGACGATGCTGCAGGACAACGATCCGAATGCTGTGTCGCTGGGCATCAAGTTCACGACGACGTCGGCGGGTCAGATCACGGGACTCAAGTTCTACAAGGGACCGAACAACACCGGCACCCACGTGGGAACCCTGTGGTCGTCGACCGGCGTGGCCCTGGCCAGCGCCAGTTTCATCAATGAGACGGCCTCGGGCTGGCAGACGGTCAGCTTCGGAACGCCCGTCTCCGTGACAGTAGGGGGCAACTACGTCGCCTCCTACCGCACCACCGTGGGCAAGTACTCGGCGACCGTCGGTGCTTACACGACGGGTGGGTTCACCTCCGGACCGTTGACCGTCGCGGCACAGGCGGGGGTGTACTCCTACCCCGACGTATTCCCCAGCAGCACGTCCTCCGCCGACTACGGAGTCGACGTGGTCTTCCAGAACGCGGCTCCGTCGCTGAGCGTCTCTTCGCAGACCCCTGCACCGGGCAGCGTCGGCGTCGATCGCGGAACCTCGGTATCGGTGACCCTGTCATCGGCGATCACCGCGGGATACGCGCTCTCCGTTACGAGCGGATCGACAACCATCGCCGGCACGACGAGCCTGTCGTCGGATGGCAAGACCGTCACCTTCGTACCGTCGGCCACACTGCCCAACGCGGCCACGGTATCCGTGATCCTCAGCGGAGCGAAGACCGCGGGAGGAGCGACCCTCGCGACCACCGGCTGGAGCTTCACGACTGCGGACACGACCGCCACCAGCACGACGACGACGCTCTTCGGTACAGAGACTCCGACTGTCGTCGCCGCAACCGATGACGCGTCCTCGGTCGAACTGGGTGTCGCATTCACTCCGTCCGTAGCGGGCTCGGTCACAGCGATCCGATTCTTCAAGGGCGCGGGTAACACCGGTTCGCACGTCGGCCACCTGTGGTCCCCGACGGGCGCGCTGCTCGCCACGGCCAACTTCTCCAGTGAGACCGCGACCGGCTGGCAGTCGGCGGCGCTCTCCACCCCGGTAGCACTCGTGGCGGGTCAGAAGTACGTGGTGTCATACCTCGCGCCGAACGGCCACTATTCCTACACCTCGAACTACTTCGCCTCAGCGAAGGTGAGCGGTCCGCTGACCGCTCCGAGCGGGAGCAACGGCCTATTCCTGTACGGGGCTGGCGGCGCCGCGCCGAGCTTCTCGTACGAGAGCACGAACTACTTCGTCGACGTCGCGTTCACCGTGCAGAACGGCTCCGCCTCCCCGACGCCGACTCCGACGGTCACGCCGACGCCGACCCCAACTCCGACGCCGACCGTGACCCCGACCCCGACCCCGACGCCCACTGTCACCCCGACGCCGACTCCGACTCCGACGCCGACCTCGGCTTCGCTGTTCGCTGTCGACGCGGTACCGACCAACTCCTCGTGGGCCGACCCCGGAGCGGTTCAGGTGGGCGTGCGATTCACGACCTCCGTCGCGGGAACAATCTCCGGCATCCGTTTCTACAAGGGCAGCGGCAACACGGGAACGCACCAGGTCTACCTCTGGAACGCGGCGGGCAACCAGCTGGCGACGGCGACCGCGATCACCGAGACGGCGAGCGGATGGCAGACGGTGACGTTCTCCAGCCCGATCGCGATCGTTCCCGGCACGGAATACCGCGCCTCGTACTACGCGCCCAAGGGCTATTACGCCGTCAACATCAACGGACTCGCCGCGGCCAGTACGAGCGGCCCGCTGAGCACCGTGGCTACCGGCGGCGCCTACGTCTACGGCACCACCGCGCCGACCAATTTTGTCGCCCACAACTACTGGGTCGACGTAAATTTCACAGCATCGTCATAGCTCCGACCTGATCCGGCACCCGTCTTATGGGGGCTGGTGCTCGGTGTCTTTTTGGCCTGGAATGTACTGGGGGTAAAACCATGGATGAACGACTGCGGATCGCCGTAGTAGGCGCGGGCTATTGGGGTCCCAACCTCGCGCGCAATTTCAGCTCGAGCCCGGACTGGGAGCTGGTCGCCATCTGCGATCTCGACCGGGATCGCGCACAGAAACTCGCCGATCGGGTGGGACGCATCGATGTCGAGACCGACCTCGACACCCTGCTCGCCCGAGACGACGTGGATGCGATCGCCGTCGCCACCCCCGCGCGCACCCACCACCCCGTGGTGATGGCCGCTCTGCGCGCCGGCAAGCACGTCGTGGTCGAGAAGCCGCTGGCCGACACCCGCGAGCGCGCCGTCGAGATGGTCGACGAGGCCGCAGCCCGCGGGCTCACCCTCATGGCCGACCACACCTACTGCTACACGCCCGCGGTGCTCAAGATCCGCGAGCTGATCGCGGAGGGTTACCTCGGCGACATCCTCTTCATCGATTCGGTGCGCATCAACCTCGGCCTCATCCAGCCGGATGTTGACGTGCTGTGGGACCTCGCCCCGCACGACCTCTCCATCATCGACTTCGTCCTCCCCGGTGGACTCACTCCGCAGACCGTCTCGGCCCACGGTGCCGACCCGCTCGGCGCGGGCAAGGCCTGTGTCGGCTACCTCACGTTCCCGCTCGAGGGCGGCGCGATGGCCCACGTGCACGTCAACTGGCTCAGCCCCACCAAGATCCGCAGCATGATCATCGGTGGCACCAAGCGCACCCTGGTGTGGGATGACCTCAATCCGCAGCAGCGCCTCAGCATCTACGACCGCGGGGTCGACCTGGCGCAGCAGTCCGTCGACGAGGCCGACCGTCGTGCCTCGACGATCTCGTACCGTCTCGGTGACACCTGGTCACCGGCATTGCCCGAGCACGAGGCACTCGCCGCCATGGCCGAGGAGTTCGCCGCGAGCATCCGAAACGCCCGTCCCGCCCGCACCGACGGTCGCGCAGGTCTGCGCGTGCTGTCTGTGCTCGAAGCGGCGAGCAAGAGCCTGGCAGACGTAGGTAACAGCATGAACGTGGAGTCCAGCGTGACTCGGGAAGAGGTAACAAGATGACCGAGATCAAGGGCGCAAACGTGCTCGTGACCGGCGGTGCCGGCACGATCGGATCCACCATCGTCGACCAACTGCTCGACGCGGGCGCTGCCCACGTCGACGTGCTCGACAACTTCGTGCGCGGCCGCATGGCCAACCTCGAGACCGCGATGCCGTCGGGCAAGGTCACCGTCATCGACGGCGACATCCGTGACCGCGACCTGGTGCACGACGTGGTCCGCGGCAAGGATCTGGTGTTCCACCAGGCTGCCATCCGCATCACCCAGTGCGCAGAGGAGCCGCGTCTGGCTCTCGAGGTGCTGGTCGACGGATCGTTCAACGTCTTCGAGGCCGCTGTCGAGAGCAAGGTCTCCAAGGTCGTCTCGGCCTCCAGCGCCTCCGTCTACGGCATGGCCGAGGAGTTCCCGACCACCGAGCGCCACCACCACCACAACAACGACACGTTCTACGGTGCCGCCAAGTCGTTCGGCGAGGGGATGCTGCGCAGCTTCCGCGCGATGAACGGTCTCGACTACGTGGCGCTGCGCTACTTCAACGTCTACGGACCGCGCATGGACGTGCACGGCCTCTACACCGAGGTGCTCGTGCGCTGGATGGAGCGGATCGCCGACGGCCAGCCGCCCTTGATCTTCGGCGACGGCGCCCAGACCATGGACTTCGTCTACACGACCGACATCGCGCGGGCGAACATCCTCGCCGCACAGAGCGACATCACCGAGGGCGTCTACAACGTCGCCGCCGGGGAGGAGACCAGCCTGCTCGGTCTCGCCCAGGCACTGCTGCGCGCGATGGACTCCGACCTCTCGGTGGAGCACGGCCCCGACCGTGCCGTCAACGGCGTGGTCCGCCGTCTCGCCGACACCTCCGCCGCCCGCGCCGACCTCGGTTTCGAGTCGCGCGTCGGTCTCGAAGACGGCCTCCGCGAGCTGGTCGCCTGGTGGCGTCCGCAGCGCGAGGAGATCGCGGCCGGACGCACGCCGGTGTCCGCATGAGCCGTATCAATGTCATGAAGCCGTGGCTCGGCACCGAGGAAGCGGACGCCGTGGCCGAGGTCATCGCCTCCGGCTGGGTCGCCCAGGGTCCCCGAGTCGCCGCGTTCGAGACCGCGTTCGCCGAGGCGATGCAGGCCGAGCATGCGGTCGCCGCGTCGAACTGCACCACCGCGCTGCACCTGGCCCTCGTGGTCGCCGGCGTTCAACGCGGCGACGACGTCGTGGTGCCGTCGTTCTCGTTCATCGCCACCGCCAACGCCCCGACCTACGTGGGCGCCCGCCCGGTGTTCGCGGATGTCGACCCGCTCACCGGCAACGTCACGGCCGAGTCTCTCGCGCTCGCCCTCACCGACAAGACCACTGCGGTGATCATCGTCGACCAGGGTGGAGTGCCCGTCGACATCGACTCGATCCGCGAGCTGTGCGACCCGCGCGGCATCGTCGTGATCGAAGACGCCGCCTGCGGTGCCGGATCCCGCTACAAGGGCCGCCCGGTCGGTGCCGGTGCGGACATCGCCGCCTGGTCGTTCCACCCCCGCAAGCTGCTCACCACCGGCGAGGGTGGCATGCTCACGACCAACAACGAGGAGTGGGCCGTGCGCGCTCGCCAGCTGCGCGAGCACTCCATGAGCGTCTCGGCGAAAGACCGCGCCGCCAGCGTGCTCGCACCGCCGGAGCAGTACCTCGAGGTCGGCTACAACTACCGCATGACCGACATGCAGGCCGCGGTCGGCATCGTTCAGCTCGGCCGTCTTCCCGAGATCGTGGCTCGCCGTCGTGAGATCGCCGCACGCTACAGCGCCGAACTCGCCGACGTCCCGGGCCTTCGTCCGATCGCCGACCCGTCCTACGGTGAGAGCAACTTCCAGTCCTATTGGGTCGAGATCGAGCCCGAGTTCGGGGCCACGCGCGAAGAGGTTCTCGAGTCGCTCGCCCTGGCCGACATCTCCGCGCGCCGCGGCATCATGGCGGCACACCGCCAGCCGGCCTACGCCGGAGTGGACACCGGCGATGCCGACCTCGCGATCACCGAGCGCCTCACCGACAACACCCTCATCCTGCCGGTCTTCCACCAGATGACCGACGAGGAGCAGACCCGCGTAATCGGTGCCCTGAAGGCGGCCGCGATGGTGAGTTCGACCGCGTAATGATCGACGTTCTGCTGGTGGCGGCGAGCGGGCTCGCGCGCGAGGTCCTCTCCGCCGACCTTCCCGGCCACCGCGTGGTGGGCATTCTCGACGACAATCCCGAGCTCCACGGCAGCCGTGTCGGTGGGGGCGAGGGTGTCGAGGTGCTCGGGGGTATTGAGCTCGCGGCCACGGCCCAAGAGGCGCTTCTGATCTGTGCGGGTCCGGGCTCTGGTCGCCGCGCTATCGCCGCCCGCCTTGCGGGGCTCGGCGTCAGCGTTGACCGTTATGCGACGGCGGTGGATTCCTCGGTGCGGGTGCCCGAAAGCTGCGACATCTCGAGCGGCAGCATCCTTCTCGCCGGGGTTGTCCTCACCGCGAACGTGCGGGTGGGCCGACACGTGGTCATCATGCCGAACGTGACACTGACCCACGACGACGTACTCGATGATTTCGCCACGATCGCCGCGGGAGTATCCCTGGGCGGTACGGTGAGCATCGGCAGCGCTGCATATATCGGTATGAACGCCTCGGTGCGGCAGGGGCTGACCGTCGGGGCCGACGCGACAGTCGGAATGGGCGCGGCAGTGCTCGACTCCGTCCCCTCCGGCGCCACCTGGGTCGGCGTGCCCGCACACGAAATGAGAGCACGATGAAGATCAGCAGACCGCAGCCCGCGGGCGACCGTCGGCCTCTCGTGACCGTCGTCGTTCCCTGCTACAACTACGGGCGCTACCTTCCCGACGCGGTGCAGAGCATCACCTCGCAGGAGGGGGTCGACGTCGAGGTCATCATCGTCGATGACGCGTCGACGGACGGCAGTCAGCAGGTGGCGCAGGATCTCGCCGCGGCCGACGACCGAATCCGTCTGATCCTGCACGAACAGAACAAGCGTCACATCGCCACCTACAACGACGGCCTGCGTGAGGCCACCGGCGACTATGTGGTCTTGCTGTCGGCGGATGACCTTCTCGCGCCGGGTGCGTTGTCCCGATCGAGCAACCTCATGGAGCGGTATCCCGAGGTCGGCATGGTCTACGGATACGCCGCAGACTTCGAGGGCGATGTTCCCGTCGAGCGGCGGGACTCCGAGACCTGGTCGTTGTGGACCGGCCCGCAGTGGATCGCGAAGATCAGCCGACGCGGCCGCAACATGATGTTCAGTCCCGAGGTGACTCTTCGTCGCTCGGTGCTCGAACAGCTCGAGGGCTACGACCGAGACATGCCGCACAGTGCTGACATGGACATGTGGATGCGCGCAGCCGCTCTCGGCGGAGTGGGCCGGATCAACGGGCCGGATCAGGCCTACTACCGGGTTCACGCCGCCAACATGCACCTCACCGACTATGCGGGCCTCATCGCCGACGCCGCTGCTCGCCGCCTCACCTACGACCGCTTCTTCGCCGGCTCCGGCGCGACGCTGCCGAACGCCCGGCGTCTCCAGGCGGCGGCACACGCAGCCTTGGCGCGCGAGCTCATGCGCGCCGCCTGCGTCGCACTCGACCAGGGCGACGAGATCGCCGGGGCGGGATCAGCACAGATCGTGGAGCTGGCCCGGGACATCTGGCCCGCGATAGAGAAAGACCGGCTGTGGCGGCGCTACCAGCGTCGTCTGCGGAACCCCGCGGGCCGCGCCCGTCGGTTCATCGAGAGTCGCGTCGAGTATCGAGGCCCGCTCAGGCAGAGCCTCTGGCGTCGGTACGGGCTCTGATGCGCTCCCTGCCCTCGCGGGCACTGCCCGCATCCGTGCTACCCCGCGTCTCGGTCGTCGTCCCGTGTTACAACTACGGCGAATACCTGCGCGCCTGTGTCGAGTCGGTACTGACGCAGCCCGGGGTCGATGTCGACGTGACGATTGTCGACGACGCGTCGACGGACGACAGCGTGGCCGTCGCGGAACAGCTGATGGCCGAGAGTGATCGTGTGGCGCTGATCCATCACGAAACGAATCGCGGCCACATCCAGACCTTCAACGATGCTCTCGCGGCGGCCACCGCGGAATTCGTGGTGAAGATGGATGCCGACGACATCGTTCCCGAGGGCGCGCTCGCCCGCGCGGTCGCCCTGCTCGCCGCGCAACCGCAGCTCGCGTTCGTGTACGGGCACCCGCACACCTTCGTCACCGATCCGCCGGCCGGCCTCGCGACCGAGGTCCGCGACTGGACGGTGTGGGACGGCGAGGAGTGGGCCGGCGCGATCCTGGATCGCGCCCACAACGTGATCATGCAACCCGAGGTGGTCATGCGCCGCTCCGCACTCGAGGAGGTCGGCGGCCATCGCGAGGAGGTGCCGGAGGCGAGCGACCTCAACCTGTGGCTGCGCCTGGCGTCGGCTGGCGGCGTCGGCCGCGTGAACGGACCAGTTCAGGGGCTGTACCGGGTGCACGCGAAGAGCATGCAACGCACCGTGCACGCCGGATTCCTTTCGGATCTCAATGGCCGAGTGGCCGCGATCGAGTTGTTCTTCGCCGAACGGGGAGCAACCCTCCGCGATGCGACCGGACTCCAGCGACGATTCCGCCGGGCCATGGCCCTCGACGCGGTCGGCCTGGCCCGCCGTGCGCAGGAACTCGGTCGAGCTGACGTCGAGCCGATCGCCGAGTACCTGCAGACCGCCCGCACACTCGACCCGCACATCGTCGAGACCCGGCAGTGGCGCGCGGCGAACCGCAGATCCTCCGCGTCCCGGCCTCGTGCCGCGATCCGCGGGCTCGACGATCGCCTGCGCTGGCGCAAGTGGCGGAGGACCGGACTGTGAGGGTCGCCGGGGGGCAGGTGCTTCGCTCCGTCGCCTGGAGCAGCGCAGGAGCGCTCAGCATGCGGGTCGGCCAGTTCCTGGTCGGCATTTTGGCCGCACGACTGCTGGCACCCCACGACTTCGGCGTGTTCGCGATCACCCTGGCGGTCTACGCCATCGTGGTCAATGTCAGCGAGCTCGGCGTCGGCTCGGCACTCATCCGCCAGAACGAGAACCTGGAGAAGGTGGCGCCGACCGCGGTCACCCTCTCGCTGCTCAGCGCGACCGCGCTCGCCGTCATCCTCTGGGCCGTCGCCCCGTTGGTCGCGGCCGGGTTCGGCGCGGAGGACGCGACCGATCCGGTGCGGGTCATGTCGATCGTGGTGCTCCTGGCTGGCCCGAGTGCCGTGCCCGCCGCCATCCTGACCCGCAACTTCCGTCAAGACCTGCGATTCCGCGCCGACGGAATCAGCTTCGTCGTCTCGAACGGGCTGCTCATCGTGTTGGCGCTCATGGGCCTCGGTCCGCTCGCGCTCGCCTGGTCTCGCGTGGCGGGTCAGCTCGCCTCGGTCATCACGCTCATCATCGTCGCACCGAAGTTCCGCCCCGGCTTCCAGCGCAAGGAGGCCGCCCACCTCATCCGGTTCGGGATGCCGCTGGTCGGGGCGAACCTCACCGGCTTCGCCCTCGGCAGCGTCGATTCGCTCGTGATCGGTCGCCTCGGCGGAACGATTCAGCTGGGTTTCTACACGCTGGCCAACAACATCGCGAGCTGGCCGCTCGGGCTGTCGTCGAGCGTGCTCGTCAACGTCGGACTCCCGCTGATGTCGAAGGTCCGCGGCGACATCGCCCTGCTGTCCCGCTACCTCACCAACGCCCTGCGCACCCTGTCCGGCGTCTTCTTCTACGTCACCGCCATGTGTGTCGGCCTCGCCTATCCGCTGGTCGAGGCGGTCTACGGTCTGAAGTGGCAGGGCACCGCCCCTGTGCTCGCCGTACTCGCCGCGTACGGCTCGGTCCGGGTGATTATGGCGCTGCTCGGCGACGTTCTGGTCGCCTGCGGCGAGACCCGCAGCCTGTTCTGGGTTCAGATCGTCTGGATCGTCTGCCTCATCCCCGCGATGATCGGCGGGATGCTGTGGCTGGGCATCGTGGGCGTCGCGCTGGCCCAGGTGGTGGTCGGGGCGGTCATCGTGCTGCCGATGACGCTGATCGTCGCCAACCGGCGCATCGGTATCCCGGTCTCGCCGGTGCTGATCGCCCTGATCTGGCCCCTCGTCTCCGCCGCGATCGCCGGCACGGTCGCGCACTTCGTCGCTCTGATGCTGCCCGGTCCGTGGCTCGCCCTATTCGTCGGCGGTGTGTCGGGCACCGTGGTCTACGCGGCACTGATGTTCCGCTGGTTCACCCGCCTGCGGGCCGAGATCCGCGGGCTCTACGCGACCGAGCCGAGTGCCCAGTTGATCGACGCGCTCGAAGACACCGACGTGCACGTCGACACCCCGCCTGCCCTGTTCGAGCCGAGCCCTACACTCGTGGTGCCGGCCGCTCTTCCCCGTGACGAGCTGACCCCCGACCCGGCGGATGCGCGCCGAGAGAATGGACACCCCTGATGACCCAGAACGACCAGATCCCGCTCGTCGACCTCTCCATCCAGACCGCCGCGATCTCCGACGAGGTACACGCCGGATTCGACCGCGTGCTGGCAGCGGGCAGCTTCATCCTCGGCCCGGAGGTGGAGAAGTTCGAGACAGAGTTCGCGGCGTACTGCGGTGTCGACTACGCGCTCGGCGTCGGCAACGGCACGGATGCCCTCGAGCTCGCGTTCCGTGCGGCGGGCATCGGCGCCGGTGACGAGATCATCATGCCGACCAACACCTTCGTCGCGACCGCCGAGGCGGCGGTGCGCGCGGGCGCCGATGTCGTGCTGGTCGACTGCGACGAGGACTTCCTCATCGACCCCTCGACGCTGGCCGCGGCGATCACCCCGCGCACCCGCGCAGTGGTCGGAGTGCACCTGTACGGGCAGACCGCGCCGATGGAGAAGCTGCGCGAGATCGTCGGCGCGAGCAGTCATGGCGCAGACATCCTGGTGGTCGAGGATGCCGCCCAGGCGCAGGGTGCATCGCGCTTCGGAGTGCGCGCCGGCGCGCTCGGCGACGTCGCCGGAACCAGCTTCTACCCCGGTAAGAACCTGGGTGCCTTCGGGGATGCCGGGGGCATCATGACCGGGTCCGCCGAGATCGCCGAGCGGGTGCGCGAGCTGCGCAACCACGGTGGTACCCGTCGCTACGAGCACATCGTCGTCGGCGTCAACTCGCGCCTAGATGGCCTGCAGGGCGTGGTGCTCTCCGCCAAGCTCGACCGCCTCGACGAGTGGAACCAACAGCGTCGTGACGCTGCCGCCTACTACACCGAGCTGCTGGCCGACGTCGATCAGGTCGTCACCCCGCGCACTGTCGAGGGCAACGAGCACGTCTTCCACCTGTACGTGGTGCGGGCTCCCGGCCGGGACGCACTCATCGCCCACCTCGGCGAGGCCGGCATCAGTGCCGCGATCCACTACCCGCTTCCCGTGCACCTGCTGCCCGCCTTCGCCTCGCTCGGCTACGCCCGTGGTGACTTCCCGGTCGCCGAGCGGCTGGCGGAAGAGATCCTCTCCCTGCCGATCTACCCCGGCATCACCCGCGAGCAGCAGCAGCGCGTGGTGGCGGCGCTGGTCGACGGCCTCGCCGCCGCGAGCTGAACCTCCGGTGAGCAGCCACAGCGCTCCGAGGCAGCGGCTTCGCGCGGTCGCCACAGAGTCGAGCAGTGAGGCCGAGCGCCCGCCGATCGGCGCGCCCTCGGTCAGTGTGGTCATCACGAACTTCAACTACGCCCGATTCCTCGAAGCCGCGGTGGCGAGCGCGCTGGCGCAGCGCGACGTCGCCGTGGAGGTCATCGTCGTCGACGACGTGTCGACGGATGACTCCGCGCACGTCATCGCGAGACTCGCAGCCGCCGATTCGCGCGTCACGCCGATCCTGCGGGCCGTGAACGGGGGACCGGTCCACGCGTTCAACGACGGGGTGGAGGCGGCGCGAGGCACATACCTGGTGCGCCTCGACGCCGACGACGTGCTCACCCCCGGCTCGCTGGCGCGGTCCGTCGCGCTCGCCGAGCGGCATCCGAGTGTCGGTCTGGTCTACGGCAACCCCGTGCACTTCCACGGTGAGGTGCCGCAGCAGGCACGCATCCGTCCCACGGGCTTCACGGTCTGGGACGGCCACGACTGGCTCACCCTCCGCTGCGCGCTCGCGGTCAACTGCATCACCTCGCCCGAGGTGCTCATGCGCACGAGCGTTCTGCGCGCGGTCGGCGGCATGCGCCCGCTGCACCATGCGCACGACTTCGAGCTCTGGATGCGACTGGCCAGGGCATCCGACATCGGTCACGTCGACGGAGCCGACCAGGCCTGGCACCGCGAACACGACGCCAGCCTGTCGGCCACCCAGGTCGACGTGCTGCGCGATCTCAACGAGAGGGCGGATGCCTTCGAGCTCCTGTTCACCGACGGGCAGGGTTCCCCTGACGACGACGCCCGGCTCTTGCAGATCGCGAAGGCGGCCCTGGCCAACGAGGCCATCACGCGCACCACGCAGGCCTACGTCGCGGGGCGAGGCGGCACCCCCGAGACCGAGGCGTATCTGGAGTTCGCGCGCCGGCTGCATCCCGATCTCGACGGCCTGCCCAAGGGCGCCGTGCTCGCCACGGTACAGCGGCTCGGGCCGCAGGCCGCCCGACGCTCACCGGCGCTCATCCTCGGGGCCGTGCGCACTCGGGTCGGCGCCCAGCGCCGCACCGCGCGCAGACAGCGCACCGGACTGTGACCGCCGTGCTCGCCAGCACCGAGATGGTCGCCCACACAGACCCGATCGCCGAAACTGAATGGATGTCGACATGAGCAAGCTGCGCCGCGTTGCGGAGTTGGCACGCCGAAGCCGTGAGCAGGGCGCTCGAGAGATGGTCGGCCGGGTCGTGCGTCGGCTCTCCGCGCGCCTCGACGTGGCGGCGCTGGACTTCCCGCTCCTGCCCGGTGACATCGCCGACTCCACTCGGCTGGGGCAGCCCGCCGCGGCAGGGGCGACCTCCAGCGACGACCGGCTCACGATCGGCTGGGTCTGCACGCCCCCCGGCCGCGGTTCGGGCGGCCACACCACGCTGTTCCGCATGGTCGAAGCGCTCGAGCAGCGCGGACACCGCTGCATCCTCTACCTCTACGATCGCCACGGCGGCGACCTGGCGCGGCAGACCGCGGTCATCCGCGAGAACTGGCCCCAGCTGAAGGCCGAAGTGCGTCAGGCTTCCGTGTCGCTCGAGGGGGCGGATGCCTACGTGGCGAGCTCCTGGGACACCGCCCACGTTCTTGCCTCCCGCGCCGCGGTGCCGGGCGCTCGGCTGTACTTCATCCAGGACTACGAGGCGCTGTTCTACCCGAAGGGAACACTGTCCGCCCTGGCCGAGGACAGCTACCGGTTCGGCTTCCGCAACATCGCCCTCGGCGACATGGTGGCGCGCAACCTCGACCGCCGCGGGATCGCTCACGACACCGTCCCGTTCGGCTGCGACACCGAGGTC
>Ga0247815_10001969_pt1 | contig 15332 bp, 14 predicted proteins | sample UWRJL194509B1_FD_181014 | JGI IMG/M metagenome (GOLD analysis project Ga0247815, IMG submission 181014) | Plant litter microbial communities from Arlington Agricultural Research Station in Wisconsin, United States - UWRJ-L194-509B-1 | ecosystem: Environmental > Terrestrial > Plant litter >...
GGAATCCGGGTCGGCCCAGGACGTGGTTCCGGAGCCGGTTCCATGGCTGCGTACGCCATGGGCATCACCGACCTCGATCCGCTGCGTCACGGCCTCATCTTCGAGCGCTTCCTCAATCCCGACCGCGTCTCCATGCCCGACTTCGACGTCGACTTCGACGATCGTCGCCGCGGCGAGGTCATCAAGTACGTGACGGAGAAGTACGGCTCCGAGCGTGTCGCTCAAATCGTCACCTACGGCACCATCAAAGCCAAGCAGGCGTTGAAAGACTCCTCGCGCGTGCTCGGCTTCCCCTTCGGCATGGGGGAGAAGCTCACCAAGGCGATGCCTCCGGCCATCATGGGCAAGGACATCTCCCTCGCCGCCGTCACCGATCGCAGCAATGAGCGGTTCAAAGAGGCAGCGGACCTCCGCAGCATCATCGAGACGGATGCCGAGGCCCGCACCGTCTTCGAGACCGCACTCGGCATCGAGAACCTGAAGCGCCAGTGGGGCGTGCACGCCGCCGGCGTGATCATGTCCAGTGAGCCGCTGATCGACATCATCCCGATCATGAAGCGGGAGCAGGACGGCCAGATCGTCACGCAGTTCGACTACCCGGCATCCGAGGCGCTGGGTCTGATCAAGATGGACTTCCTCGGGCTGCGCAACCTCACGATCATCAGTGACGCCCTCGACAATATCGAGTCCAACCGGGGCGAGAAGCTCGATCTTGAGCGCCTCGAGCTCGAAGACCGCGCGGCATACGAGTTGCTCGGTCGTGGCGACACCCTCGGCGTGTTCCAGCTCGATGGCGGCCCGATGCGATCGCTGCTGCGCCTGATGAAGCCCGACAACTTCGAAGACATCTCCGCCGTCATCGCTCTGTATCGCCCCGGGCCCATGGGCGCCAACTCGCACACCAACTACGCGCTGCGCAAGAACGGTGCACAGGAGATCACCCCGATCCACCCGGAGTTCACCGAGTCGCTCCGTGAGATCCTCGACACCAGCTACGGCCTGATCATCTATCAGGAGCAGGTGATGGCGATCGCGCAGAAGGTGGCGGGGTTCTCGCTCGGCCAGGCCGACATCCTGCGCCGCGCGATGGGCAAGAAGAAGAAGTCCGAGCTCGACAAGCAGTTCGCCGGGTTCCGGCAGGGCATGCTCGACAACGGCTACTCCGACCAGGCGATTAACATGCTCTGGGAGATCCTGCTCCCGTTCTCCGACTACGCGTTCAACAAGGCGCACTCGGCCGCATACGGCGTCGTCTCCTACTGGACCGCCTACCTGAAGGCGCACTACGCGGCCGAGTACATGGCCGCGCTGCTCACCAGCGTCGGCGATTCCCGCGACAAGCTCGGTCTCTACCTCAACGAGTGCCGCCGCATGGGCATCAAGGTGCTGCCGCCGGATGTCAACGAGTCGATCGGATTCTTCGCGGCCGTCGGTGAGGACATCCGTTTCGGTCTCGGCGCGGTGCGCAATGTCGGATTCTCGGTCGTCGAACAGATCCGTGCGGCTCGCGAGAGCAAGGGCTCCTTCACGAGCTTCCATGATTTCCTGAGCAAGGTGCCGATCTCGGTGACCAACAAGCGCACGGTCGAGTCGCTGATCAAGGCCGGTGCCTTCGACTCGCTGGGCTCGACCCGTCGGAGCCTGCTGGAGATCCACGAAGACGCCATCGACAGTGCGGTGAGCCAGAAGCGAGCGGAGGCGAACGGCCAGGTCGGATTCGACTTCGACAGTCTGTGGGACGAACCGCAGGCGGCCAGTCAGGTGCCCGATCGTCCGGAGTGGGCGAAACGCGACAAGCTGGCCTTCGAGCGGGAGATGCTCGGCCTCTACGTGTCCGATCATCCGCTCGCCGGGCTCGAGATCCAGCTCGCGAAGCATGCCAGTGCGTCGATCACCGAACTGCTCGAGGGCGACGTCGCCGGTGACGGCGAGCACGTCACCGTGGCTGGACTGATCACCTCGGTTCAGCATCGGGTGGCCCGGAACTCGGGCAACCAGTACGGCATCATCACCCTGGAGGACTTCGGGGGCGAGATCGGGATCATGTTCCTCGGCAAGGCCTATCAGGAGTTCGCGCCCGCTCTCAGCAACGACTCCGTCGTCGTCGTGCGCGGACGGGTGAGCATGCGCGACGACGGCATGAACCTGCATGCGTCGAGCATGTTCGCGCCGGACCTCGGGCAGAGCCTGGGGTCGGGCCCGCTGGTGATCTCGGTGCCCGAGACCCGCGCGACCACGGATACGGTGACCGCACTGAACGACGTGCTGATCCGTCATTCCGGCGACACCGAGGTGCGCCTCAAGCTGATCAAGGGCGAGCTGGCGCGCGTGTTCGAGGTGCCGTTCCCGGTGAAGGTGAGCGCAGACCTATACGGCGACCTCAAGTCGTTGCTCGGCCCGAACTGCCTGGTCTGATCCGTCGTCCGATCCGCTCACGACAGCGGTCTCACCGCCCGCCCGAATAGGATGAACCCGCCATGATCCAGACCATCGACCTGCGCGGTCTCACCCCCTCCCGAAGCGAACTCCTCGGTCTCGTACCCCGTGCGCAGGTGGATGTGTCCGCCGCGACGGCGATCGCGAGCGAGCTGATCGCCGACGTGCGGGCTCGCGGCGAGGAGGCTCTGCTCGAGCAGTCCGAGCGACTCGACGGGGTACGCCCGCCGCACGTGCGGTTGGACGTCGCGGCCGTGTCGGCGGCAGTCAGGATGCTCGACCCGCTCGTACGGGACGCCCTCGAGGAGGCGATCGTGCGGGTGCGCGAGGCGTCGAAGGCGCAGATGCCGGAATCGAAGGTCACCACGCTCGCACCCGGTGCCGAGGTCATCCAGCGCTGGATGCCGGTCGGTCGGGTCGGGTTCTACGTGCCCGGCGGCAAGGCGGTGTATCCGTCCAGCGTGGTGATGAACGTGGTGCCCGCACAGGTCGCGGGCGTGAGCTCGGTGGCTCTCGCGAGTCCCGCGCAGAAGGCCTTCGACGGCATGATCCACCCCGTCATCCTGGGTGCTGCCGGTCTGCTCGGAGTGGATGAGGTCTACGCGATGGGCGGCGCCGGCGCGATCGGCGCTTTCGCCTACGGGGTGCCGAACATGAGCCTCGACCCCGTTCAACTCATCACCGGGCCGGGCAACGTCTATGTCGCCGCGGCCAAGCGCCTGGTGCGGGGGACCGCCGGCATCGACGCCGAGGCCGGACCCACCGAGATCCTGGTCATCGCCGACGAGAGTGCGGATGCCCGGCTCGTCGCCGTCGACCTCATCAGCCAGGCGGAACACGACGAGCTCGCCGCCGCGGTGCTGGTCACCGATTCGCCCGAGCTTGCCGAGCGAGTGCGAGCCCAGCTGGAGCTGCTCGCACCAGCGGCCCGACACGGCGCGCGGGTCGAGGAGGCCTTGCGCGGACGTCAGTCGGCGATCGTGCTCGTCGACGATCTCGTCGGCGCAGCGGCCTTCAGCAACGTGTACGGACCGGAACACCTCGAGATCCAGACCGCCGAGCCCGGTGCCGTGCTCGACCTGATCGACAGTGCCGGAGCGATCTTCCTCGGCGCCGACTCGCCCGTGAGCCTGGGCGACTATCTGGCTGGCTCGAATCACGTGCTGCCGACGGGCGGACAGGCCAGGTTCGCTCCCGGCCTCGGCGCATACACGTTCCTGCGGCCGCAGCAGGTCATCCGCTACGACCACGCGGCGCTGCAGCAGATCGAGCCGAAGCTGGTCGCGCTGGCGAACGCCGAGGATCTGCCCGCGCACGGAGCAGCCGTGAGTGCTCGATTCACCGAGAGTGGACGAATCGCATAGGGTGCTCGATCTCACACGGAGTGCACGGTTCGCCCAGGGCTGACCCCGCAGCGGGCACGGCGTCCCTAGTTCTGGGGGAGCAGCGTCTATCCTGTAGACACTATGTTCTGCCCCTTCTGCCGCTACCCGGATTCCCGTGTCATCGACTCGCGCACCAGCGACGATGGCCTGTCGATCCGCCGTCGGCGACAGTGCCCCGACTGTGGGCGCCGCTTCAGCACCACTGAGACCGCGAGTCTCAACGTGGTGAAGCGCAGCGGGGTCGTGCAGCCGTTCAGCCGGGAGAAGATCGTCTCCGGTGTGCGCAAGGCGTGCCAGGGTCGTCCGGTGACGGATACCGACCTCGCGCTGCTGGCCCAGCGGGTGGAGGAGACCATCCGCGCGACGGGTGCATCACAGGTCGACGCGAACGATATCGGCCTGGCCATCCTGCCCCCGCTGCGTGAACTCGACGAGGTCGCCTATCTGCGCTTCGCGAGCGTCTACCAGGGCTTCGACTCGCTCGAAGACTTCGAATCGGCGATCACGCTGCTGCGGGTGGAGCACGACGCGGCCCGTGAAGAGGGCTTGACCGAGGCCTGACGGCACGGGCCCGGCGCCTCGCTCCGCTAGCCTGGGTGGCGGTATGTATCGCACCCTCTTCAGGCTCGTCCTTTCCCGCCTCGACCCGGAACAGGCGCACCATCTCGCCTTCGACGTGATCCGCACCATGCCTCGTGTCGGTGTCGGCTACCTGGTCGCCCGGCTCACCCGACCGCATCCGTCGCTCGCCGTCCAGACGCTCGGACTGCACTTCCCGTCGCCGTTCGGGCTGGCCGCGGGCTTCGACAAAGACGGCAAGGCCGTGCACGGCCTCGGCCAGCTCGGATTCGGACACATCGAGGTCGGAACCGTCACCGCCATTGCCCAGCCGGGCAACGATCGCCCCCGCCTGTTCCGGTTGATCGCCGACCGCGCAGTCATCAACCGCATGGGCTTCAACAACTCTGGCGCAGCGGATGCCGCGCCCCGCCTGCGCCGCGAGCGTCTCCGCCGCGACCGGCCGGTGATCGGCGCCAACATCGGCAAGAGCCGGGTGGTGGAGGTGGATGCCGCGATCGAGGACTACCTCGTCAGTGCACGCCTGCTCGCGCCCGTGGCCGACTATCTCGCCGTCAACGTCAGCTCACCCAACACCCCGGGGCTGCGCGGTCTGCAGGAGCTCGAGAAGCTCGCCCCGTTGCTGAGCGCGGTCCGCAGCGCGGCAGGCATGACACCCGTGCTCGTGAAGATCGCCCCGGATCTCGTGGACGACGAGGTGCGTCGCATCGCCGAACTCGTGATGGAGCTCGGTCTCGACGGGATCATCGCGACGAATACGACCCTCGCGCGCGCTGGCCTCCGCACGCCTACCGCGGTGGTCGAAGCTGCGGGTGCCGGGGGACTGTCGGGCGCCCCGCTCGCGGCCCGTTCGCTCGCCGTGCTGCGACTCATCCGGACGGTCGTCCCCGAGGAGCTCTGCGTGATCTCGGTCGGTGGAGTGGAGACGGCCGCTGATGTCGCCGAGCGTCTCGACGCCGGCGCCACCCTGGTGCAGGGGTACACCGCATTCCTCTACCGCGGCCCCCTGTGGGCGCATTCGATCAACCGGGGTCTTCTGCGCCTGCGCCGAGGCTGAGCTCCGTCACCCCCGCGTTCGGCAGCAGTGAACGACACAGGCCCCGCCGATAGTTCGGCGGGGCCTGTGTCGTGACGTCGAGCTGTCTAGGCGGGGTACTGCCCGCGCTTGGCCTGCGGCTTCGGCAGGCGCATCGGGCGCAACTGCACGGCACGCATCGCCGCGTACCAGCGGAAGCCGCGTTCGACCTTGCCGTCGCCGAACTTGGCGCTGAGCTTGCGGTTCAGGATGAAGCCGAGGATGACGCAGTCGATCACGAGGATCAGCAGGAAACCCCAGAGCGCGAAGGTGCCGATGGTGACGAAGATCGGTTCGCTGATGAACGTCAGCACGATCACCACGCCGAGGAACGGGATCATCAGTTCGCCCACGCTGAATCGAGCGTCGACGTAGTCGCGAACGTAGCGACGCTGCGGACCCTTGTCGCGGGGGCCGAGATACTTCTCTTCGCCGTTGGCCATGCCGACGCGGGCGCGATCGCGAGCCTCGGCCATCTTGGCGCGAGATTCCTTGCTGCTGGCCTTGCGGTCGCTGGAGACGAGCGGACGCAGGTTCGCTGCCTCGCGCTCCTTGCGGGTGGGGGTGGCATGTCCCTTGCCCACGCTGGTGTCGAGCTCGGCTGCGGTGTCGTCGCTGGGGGCAGCGGGCTTGCTCGCGAATGGGTTGGGCACGGTGGATTCCTTCGAAAGTCGAGTCCTTAAGATTACCTCTATGACTTCACCCCTCACCACCAGGCCGGAACTCCTCTCAGCACTCCGTGAGGCGGTGCACGCCGGCCTCCCGGTCTCGATCGCCGACCTGTCGAACCTGGTCCGCATCCCGTCCGTGTCCTGGGCGGCCTTCGACCCCGCGCACGTGCAACGCAGTGCGGAGGCGGTGGCAGCCCTTGCCGCCGACCTCGGCGTCTTCGACAGCGTGCAGATCTCCCGCGCACCGATCGGAGACACCGACGTGCTCGGTCAGCCGGCCGTACTTGCGACCCGGGCTGCGAAGAACGGCAAGCCGACCATCCTGCTGTATGCGCACCACGACGTGCAGCCGCCCGGAAAGGACGAGGACTGGGAGTCGCTGCCCTTCGAGCCGACCGTGCGCGGCGACCGAATCTACGGACGGGGAGCGGCGGATGACAAGGCCGGAGTCATGGCGCACGTGGCCTCCATCCGCGCCCTGGTCGAGACCGTCGGACCGGACTTCGACCTCGGACTCGCCCTCTTCATCGAGGGAGAGGAGGAGTTCGGGTCGCGCTCGTTCGGCAACTTCCTCCAGCAGCACCGCGACCAGCTCGCCGCCGACGTGATCGTCGTGGCCGATTCGTCGAACTGGGACGTCGAGACGCCCGCTCTCACCGTGGGGCTCCGCGGCAACGTCACCTTCCGGCTCACGGTGTCGACGCTGGAGCACGCGTCGCACTCGGGCATGTTCGGGGGAGCGGTCCCCGACGCCATGCTCGCGCTGGTGAAGCTGTTGACCACCCTCTGGGACGCCGACGGCGCCGTGGCGGTCGAGGGACTCGCCAGCATCCCGCAGGAGACGCCCGAGTTCTCCGAGGCTCAGCTCCGTGACGAGGCCGCGCTGCTCCCCGGAGTGGACCCGATCGGTACCGGCTCGATTCTGGGCCGACTGTGGTCGAAGCCCGCGATCACCGTGACGGGCATCGACGCTCCGTCGGTGGCGAACGCCTCCAACACCCTCATCCCGTCGGTGAGCGTGAAGATCAGCGCCCGTATCGCCCCGGGGCAGCAGGCGGCCGACGCCGCAGACGCGCTCGAGCGGCACCTCCGGCAGAATGCGCCGTTCGGCGCCGACATCGCCATCGACGACGTCGATTACGGCAACGGATTCCTGGTCGATACCGAGGGCTGGGCCGTCGCCGAGGCCGAGACCGCCATGACGGATGCCTGGGGCCGAGAGGCGCTGGAGACCGGCATCGGCGGCTCCATCCCCTTCATCGCCGACCTCGTCGAGGTCTTCCCGAGCGCCCAGATCCTGGTGACCGGGGTCGAGGATCCCGACAGCCGCGCCCACAGCCCCAACGAGTCGCTGCATCTCGGCGTGTTCCAGCGCGCGATTCTCACCGAGGCGGTGCTGCTCGCTCGTCTCAACGAGCGCTGAGCGCCTATCCCCACCTCACCGGTCCTGCGGAGTGTGTGGCAATCTCGCTCCCGCGAGCCGCGGCGCCGCCGCGCGTGCTTACACTGAAGCAAAGACTTTTCACTCAAAGACTTTTCACAATGCGAAGGAGTCGTCATGACTGACACCACACTGGCTGACACGACCGTGGCTGACACAACCGTGGCTGACGCGACGAGTGCCGCCCACGGCGTTCTGCTGAGCGAGCCGGCTGCCGTCAAGGTCCGCAGCCTCTACGAGCAGGAGGGGCGCGACGATCTGCGCCTGCGGGTCGCGGTCCAGCCCGGCGGATGCTCGGGACTCATCTATCAGCTCTACTTCGACGAGCGGCTGCTCGAGGGCGACGCGACCGTCGACTTCGACGGTGTCGAGGTCGTCGTCGACAAGATGAGCGTGCCCTATCTCGACGGCGCCACCATCGATTTCGAAGACACCATCCAGAAGCAGGGCTTCACGATCGACAACCCGAACGCCACCGGCAGCTGCGCCTGCGGGGATTCGTTCCACTAGTCGTCACCCGGGAAAGGGTGGCCGCTCGTTCAGCAGCCTCCCAATTCCTGTCCAGAGAAGGGAACCGCCGATGGCGGTTCCCTTTTTTGTGCCCGAAACTCCGCGATTTCGTACGCCTCGACGGCCTTTCCGGTCTGAGATCGGCCCGCTGTCGCAGTAGGCTGATCTCACCAAAGAGACTGTGAACTGCAGCAGTCCGTGTCATCCGAGAGGTTTCAGGTGCGTTCTAACCGCCGTCTTCGATGGGCTACCGTTCCGGTCGCCGTCGCGCTCGTCCTGGTTCTTGCGGGGTGTAGCCAGGACCAGCTGAGAGGCTTCCTCCCGGCTGGCTCCGAGGGCGCCACCAACCACACCGAGGGTGTCACGAGTCTCTGGGTGAATTCCTGGATCGTGCTCCTCGCGGTCGGTCTCATCACCTGGGGCGTCATCATCTGGGCCGCGGTCGTCTACCGCCGCCGCAAGGGCCAGACCGGTCTCCCGGTGCAGCTGCGCTACAACCTGCCGATCGAGATCTTCTACACGATCGTCCCGCTCATCCTGGTGCTGGGCTTCTTCGCCTTCACCGCTCGGGAGCAGAACTCGATCGAGAACCCCACCAAGAACCCCGACGTGCAGGTCGAGGTCTTCGGCAAGCGCTGGGCGTGGGACTTCAACTACCTGAAGACGGGCCCCGGCGACAAGGGCGTCTACTCTCCTGGCATCCAGGCCGAGGAGATGGAGAAGGCCGACGGCACCATCGACGAGAGCAAGCTCCCGGTTCTCCACCTGCCGGTCGACAAGAGCGTTCAGATCAAGATCGAGAGTCGCGATGTCGACCACTCCTTCTGGGTCATCGACTTCTTGTACAAGAAGGACAACATCCCGGGTCGGGACAACTACATGTACTTCACGCCGACCAAGATCGGCACCTTCAACGGAAAGTGCGCGGAGCTCTGCGGTGACTACCACTCGCTGATGCTGTTCAAGGTGAAGGTCGAGTCGCAGGCCGACTACGAGGCCTACCTGCAGACGCTCGTCGACAAGGGCCAGACCGGCACCCTCGGCTCCGAGTACAACACCAATTCGAACCTGCCGGGCAACAAGCCGTTGTCCACGGAAAACGAGTAGGACGGCCAGCATGACCACCGTTACAGCACCCCGGCCGACCACCGGCGGTAGCGCCCCATACCAGGCGCCGCCCGCCATGCCCAACGGCAACATCGTCGTCAAGTGGATCACCACCACCGACCACAAGACCATCGGGTATCTCTACCTGATCACGTCGTTCATCTACTTCCTGCTCGGCGGCGTGATGGCGCTCGTCATCCGCGCGCAGCTCTTCGAGCCCGGAATGCAGCTGCTGCAGACCAAGGAGCAGTACAACCAGCTCTTCACCATGCACGGCACCGTGATGCTGCTGATGTTCGCGACGCCGCTGTTCGCCGGCTTCGCCAACGTGATCATGCCGCTACAGATCGGCGCACCGGACGTCGCGTTCCCGCGGCTCAACGCGTTCGCGTACTGGCTGTACAGCTTCGGGTCGCTCATCGCCGTCGCGGGCTTCCTCACCCCGCAGGGTGCTGCATCCTTCGGGTGGACGGCGTATGTGCCACTGTCGACCACCACATTCTCGCCATCCCTCGGCGGAAATCTCTGGGTCTTCGGCCTCGCGCTCAGCGGATTCGGAACGATCCTCGGTGCGGTCAACTTCATCACCACGATCATCACGATGCGTGCTCCGGGCATGACCATGTTCCGCATGCCGATCTTCACCTGGAACACCCTGGTGACGTCGATCCTTGTGATCATGGCCTTCCCGGTGCTGGCGGCAGCACTGTTCGCGCTGGGCTCCGACCGCGTCTTCGAGTCGCACCTCTACAACGTGCAGGCCGGTGGCGCGATCCTCTGGCAGCACCTGTTCTGGTTCTTCGGTCACCCAGAGGTCTATATCATCGCTCTGCCGTTCTTCGGCATCGTGTCGGAGATCTTCCCGGTGTTCAGCAGAAAGCCGATCTTCGGCTACAAGACGCTGGTGTACGCGACGATCGCCATCGCCGCTCTGTCAATCACCGTCTGGGCGCACCACATGTATGTCACCGGCACGGTCCTGCTGCCGTTCTTCTCGCTGATGACGATGCTCATCGCGGTGCCGACGGGTGTGAAGATCTTCAACTGGGTGGGAACGATGTGGCGGGGCTCCGTCACCTTCGAGACCCCGATGCTTTGGGCGATCGGCTTCCTCATCACCTTCACTTTCGGTGGTCTCACCGGCGTGATTCTGGCGTCGCCGCCGCTCGACTTCCATGTCTCGGACACCTACTTCGTGGTCGCGCACTTCCACTACGTGGTCTTCGGCACCGTCGTCTTCGCGATGTTCGCCGGCTTCTACTTCTGGTGGCCGAAGTGGACGGGAAAGATGCTCAATGAGCGTCTGGGCAAGATCCACTTCTGGCTGCTGTTCATCGGGTTCCACACCACCTTCCTGATCCAGCACTGGCTCGGTGTGGTGGGTATGCCCCGTCGGTACGCGACCTACCAGCCCAACGACGGCTTCACCTGGATGAATCAGCTCTCCACCATCGGAGCATTCCTGCTCGGTGTCTCGATGCTGCCCTTCATCTTCAACGTCTACATCACCGCTCGTAAGGGCAAGCGGGTCACGGTGAACGACCCGTGGGGCTACGGCCGCTCGCTCGAGTGGGCGACATCCTGCCCGCCGCCGCGGCACAACTTCACCTCGATCCCGCGCATCCGCTCGGAGTCGCCGGCGTTCGACCTGAACCACCCTGAGGTGGGCATCCCGGTCGGCATCGGTCCGCTGAAGGATGCGCCAGACGCCGCCACGTACGACATCGCTGACGGAGAGGTCAAGTAACAATGGGCGTCAACGCCAAGCTCTTCTGGATTCTGGCCGGCTTCTTCGTCGTGGCCGATGCGGCCTACACGATCTGGAGTCTGCTCGACAGCAACTACCGTCTGTCGGTCGAGCCCGCCGGTGGCGTGGCCGGTCCGCCCATCGAGTGGGTGGGAACGGTCGGCATCGCGCTCACCGGTGTGCTGTCGGCGTTCATCGCCTTCTACCTCGGTCGCACCAACAAGTCGGTCGGCGGCACGCTGGCCGAAGACCGCCTGGACGCAGACATCGATGACGGTGACGCCGAGCAGGGCTTCTTCAGCCCGTGGAGCTGGTGGCCGCTGATGCTCGCCGCGGGCGCCGCGACTGTGTTCCTCGGAATCGCCGTCGGTTTCTGGATTTCGTACATCGGAGCTTGCATCGCGGTCATCAGTCTGGTCGGCTGGGTCTATGAGTATTACCGCGGTTACTTCGCCCGTTAGCATCCGATCGGCGTCGATCGACGATGCCGATGCCATCTTCGCGCTGGTCGCCCAGCTCGGAATCGGGGAAGTCCCGGAGCGGAACTCGTTCGATGACGCGTTCGCTCATTCGGTGAAGGACGCCTACGACCACATTCTGTTGGTCGCGGTGGTGGACGGTGTGCTCGTCGGGTACGCCCTCGCCACGGTCGCTCGGCTGCTGTATACGAACGGTGATGTCGCCCAGCTGCAGGAGCTCGTCGTCGACGCGGCGGCGAGTGGCAACGGTTACGGCAGCCAGCTGGTCGGCGCGATAGAGCGCGAGTGTGAAGCCCGCGGCATCCGCCAGCTGACGGTCGCCAGCATCCTGCGTGGCGCATCGTTCTACGAGCGACTCAACTATCGCTCGACGGCCAACTACCTCAAGAAGAGCTTCCTGATCGACTAGCGGGGCTGGCCGTGCCCGTTCTCGTCCTGCTCAACGGTGCGCCGGCGTCGGGCAAGAGCACTCTTGCCAGGCTCTGGGCGGAGCAATGCCCGTTGGCGCTCGCGCTGGATATCGATGTCGTGCGATCGATGATTCCGAGCTGGCAGGCAGATCCGGAGTCATCTGGGCTTGCTGCTCGTGATCTGGCCGTTGCGATGATCGATGTTCAGCTGGAGCTGGGTCGGGATGTCATCGTGCCGCAGTATGTCGCGCGTGCCACGTTCGTCGACCGCCTGACCGAGCTCGCGCACCGGCATCGGGTGCGCTTCGTGCACATCGTCGTGCGCGAGCGTGCCGAGATCACTGAGCAGCGTTTCCGCGCACGAGCGTCCGCACACGAGAGCGACCCGAAGCGAGTGTCACCCGTCTTGTACGGTCCGCTGGGTTCCGAGCCCATGGAAGACGTGATCGCCGCACATGAGCGCTTCATCGACCAGCGTGCGGAGGCCGTCGTTGTTGCGGCGGTCGACGGCGACCTTCCCGAATCGCTGCACCGTCTCCAGGAGGCGATCGAACGCGACTCGAGGGGGCATTCGACGCTCTGAAGCGGCGAGCTCGCTAACGACGGAGCTGACCAACGACGGAGCTGACCAACGACGGAGCTGACCAACGACGGAGCTGACCAACGACGGAGCTGACCAACGACGGATGCCCCGGCTCCTGTGACGAATCACAGGAGCCGGGGCATCCGTTGCAACGCTGGTCAGCCTTCGCCGTTAGTGGTGACCGTGGCCGCCGCTCTCGATCTCGTTGCGGGTGGGCGGCTCGATGCGGTCCTCGAAGAACCAGCGTGAGAGGCCCGCACGCACCTTCTGCGCTGTCGAGATGCGACCGTGCGCGTCGGGACGGATCATGAGCGGCGCGTAGTCCTCGAAGCTCACCAGACGCCAGCGCTCGTAGTCATCGAGCTGCTCGTGCACCTCGATGTACTCGCCACCGGGCAGGCGCACGATGCGGCCGGACTCGAAGCCGTGAAGGGCGATCTCGCGATCCTTCTTCTGCAGAGCCAGGCAGACGCGCTTGGCCACCTGGTAGGCGATGACCGGCCCGACGAAGAGCAGGACCTGCAGGGTGTGGATGACGCCCTCGAGGCTGATCTTGAAGTGCGTGGCCATGAGGTCGGAGCTGGCTGCTGCCCAGAGCACCGCGTAGAAGGTGACGCCTGCAGCACCGATCGCCGTGCGCGTCGGAGCGTTGCGCGGCCGGTCGGCGATGTGGTGCTCGCGCTTGTCGCCGGTGATCCAACCCTCGATGAAGGGGTAGAACGCGACTGCGGCCAGGAACAGCGGCAGAACCAGGATGACCACGATCATGTTGATCGACCAGGTGTGGTTCAGCCAGACGAACTCCCAGCCCGGCGGAATCAGGCGCAGTGCACCATCGGCGAAGCCGATGTACCAGTCGGGCTGCGTGCCCGCCGATACGGGGGAGGGGTCGTATGGTCCGTAGGTCCAGATCGGGTTGATCGTGAAGAGCGAAGCGATCAACACGATCACGCCGAAGACCACGAAGAAGAACCCGCCGGCCTTCGCGGCGAAGGTCGGGAGGATCGGCACGCCGACCACGTTCTGCTCGGTGCGGCCAGGGCCGGCGAACTGGGTGTGCTTGTTGACGATCAGCAGCAACAAGTGGATACCGAGGGCGGCGACCAGGATCGCCGGGAGCAGCAGGATATGCACGGAGTAGAACAGCGCCACCAGCTTGGTTCCCGGGAACTCGCCGCCGAAGAGCAGGTAGGAGATCCAGGTACCGACCACGGGGATGCCCTTGATCAGTCCGTCGATGATGCGCAGGCCGTTACCGGAGAGCAGGTCGTCGGGAAGCGAGTAGCCGGTGAATCCCTCTGCCATCGCCAGGATGAACAGCGTGAATCCGATCACCCAGTTGATCTCGCGCGGCTTGCGGAAGGCACCCGTGAAGTACACGCGGAGCATGTGCAGCCCGATCGAGGCGATGAACAGCAGCGCTGCCCAGTGGTGCACCTGCCGGAACAGCAGCCCGCCACGCACGTCGAACGAGATGTTGAGCGACGAGGCGTACGCCGCGGACATCTCGATGCCCTTCAGCGGCACGTACGAGCCGTGGTAGACGACCTCGGCCATCGACGGCTGGAAGAAGAAGGTCAGGAAGGTTCCCGAGAGCAGGATGACGATGAAGCTGTACAGCGCCACCTCGCCCAGCATGAACGACCAGTGGTCGGGGAAGATCTTGCGACCGAGTTCTTTGACCGCGCCGGAGATGCTGGTGCGCTCGTCGATGTAGTTCGCCGCCGCGGCAGTGAAGCGTGCCCCGCGGTTGTTCGCCGCGGCGACAGGCACCTCGGGCTGTGTTGCGGTTGAGACGGTCATGAACGCTCCCAGAAACTCGGGCCGACGGGCTCGTGGAAATCACTGCGTGCAACGAGGTAGCCCTCGCTGTCGACGGTGATCGGCAGCTGTGGCAGTGCACGCGCGGCCGGTCCGAAGATGACCTCGCACTCATTGGTCACGTCGAACGTGGAGGAGTGGCACGGGCACAGCAGGTGGTGGGTCTGCTGCTCGTAGAGTGCCACCGGGCATCCGACGTGCGTGCAGATCTTCGAATAGGCGACGATTCCGTCGTAGTTCCAGTTCTCGCGGCCCTTGGAGACGTTGAGGTCCTCGGGCTTCAGACGCATGAGGAGCACGGCAGCCTTCGCCTTCTGCTCCAGCATGTCCTCCTTCTCCAGCAGCCCCTCGGGGATGACGTGGAACGCCGAACCCAGGGTGACATCGGAGGCCTTGATGGGGGCGCCGCTGGGGTCGCGCGTCAGACGCGTGCCCTTGGCCCAGAGAGTGTGCTCGAGTTCCGGAACCGGGTCGTGGTCCGGGGCCAGGCCACGGAACAGGACGATTCCCGGCAGCGGGAAGGCGAGCAGCGCGCCGATGAGGCTGTTGCGGATGAGCGACCGACGCCCGAAGCCGGACTCCTGGTTGCCCTCCTTGAAGATCTCGACGGCCCGCTCGCGAGTCGCCGTACGCTCACTGATGAAGTGACGCGGTTCGCTGATCTCGTCGCCGCGCATCAGGTTCTTCGCCCAGTAGATGGCACCGATGCCGAGCGCGAGCAGGCCGAGCGCGATGCCGAGCCCGAGGAACAGGTTGTTCAGTCGCGTCGAGCTCGGGTCTCCCGGAACGATCGGGAAGGCCGCGTAGGCGGCAACGGCGAAGACGCTGCCGATGATCGACACGTAGAACAGCGTGTAGACGCGGCGCTCAGCGGTCTTCTCCGCTTTCGGGTCGGTATCGGTGACGCGAAGCCGGTGCGGCGGGAGGCCCGGGTTCTGCACGGCGTCTGGCAGGATCACGGCCGTGCCGGCCGAGACCGTGGACGACCCGATCTTCTCGACGTCCGAGCCGGCAGCGGCGGTCGTGCCGCCGTCGTCGTGTGCCATTGGCTTCCCTTCGGTTGGTGCTGGTGCTTCTGAAGCAGTAAG
>Ga0247815_10001971_pt1 | contig 15322 bp, 13 predicted proteins | sample UWRJL194509B1_FD_181014 | JGI IMG/M metagenome (GOLD analysis project Ga0247815, IMG submission 181014) | Plant litter microbial communities from Arlington Agricultural Research Station in Wisconsin, United States - UWRJ-L194-509B-1 | ecosystem: Environmental > Terrestrial > Plant litter >...
CGAGCTGACCATCCGCTTCGTCGACGCCGAGGAAGGCCGCACGCTGAACCGCGAATACCGCGGCAAGGACTACGCCACCAACGTGCTGACCTTCGCCTACAACGAGGGGGACGCAGTTGGCAACCCCGTGGACGAGGACGCGCCGACCCAGGCCGACATCATCCTCTGCACCGACGTGCTGGAGCAGGAAGCGGCCGAGCAAAAGAAAACCGTGGAGGAGCACGCCGCCCACCTGATCGTCCACGGCGTGCTGCACGCCCAGGGCTACGACCACATGGACGACGAGGAAGCCACCGAAATGGAAGGCATCGAAACAGAATTGCTGGCCAAGCTCGGCTACGCCGATCCCTACGCCGAGTAGATCAAGCTGCCCGCCCGGCGGCTTGATGCATCTTGCTTACTTCATCCTGCCAGGATATGGCGCTGGGAAGCACCGCAATCCCGCCATTCCGCAGAACTAAGACTGGACCATTGCCTGCCAACGCCTGCAACGGATCGCCGGTACGGACATAATCCGTCGTATTGTAGAAGAACACCCAGCCCAGCTCGACTTCTCGCGTCTCGCCAGCGAGGATTTCAAATTCTTCGCCCTCGGAAAAAGCAAGCTCATGAACCTTGGCTTGAGCAAGCCTCAAAGCGGCATTGTGGTTGAGAGAGTCCATTAGTTGCTCCTTAAAAGCCGGAATTGAACATATCCGCCGAGTTCCGCGGGACGCCCCGTTTGGCCATCGAGAAAACGAATCACGCCGTTTTGATTAACTACGTTAAAGACGTGCGCAACGCCAGCCTTTCTAATACCACAAACAATTCCACGACTCCCGGGGCCAGCAGTCGACATTATCTGAATCACCGCACCGATCGCAGTGGCAGAACTGAATTTTGCTCCAAATACTCGTTCAAGTACATCGATTCTGCACGGCCCACCTAGCAAGGCGGTCGCTGGATAACCGGCCAAGAGAGCGTCCGTCGCAATCACACAATTAACGCAATTCATTGTCCCGCCGCCGGGATTCACCGTTCGAACCGTCCCCGCCTTTATCGTGCCGCTCATATTGGATCCACCATACTGGAAGAATCCGAACAGCATGCTCTTGGAGCATATGGATGACATGATAAACCGCAAGCGAAGGCCGCTTGGATTCGCGTCCGCCACGCTGTCTTTTTGACAAAAACCAGCACCGCGCCACTTTTGGTGTATCCTAGACCCCTTCGGAACAACGGCTCACGCCTCCTATGCAAGAGCACTCTAGTAACGTCAAGACTGACGTTAAACCCCATCGGTCACTGTTTGAACGCCTGACCGCACTGATTTCCCCCGAGCCAGAGAACCGCGCTGAACTGCTTGAGGTTCTGCACGACGCCCACGAACGCAACCTGATCGACGCCGACGCTTTGTCGATGATCGAAGGCGTGTTCCAGGTCTCCGACTTGTCCGCCCGTGACATCATGATTCCCCGCTCGCAGATGGATGTCATCGACATCTCCAAGCCGATCGAGGAGTGGATGCCCGCGGTGCTGCAGACCGCCCACTCGCGCTTCCCCGCCATCGAAGGCGAGCGCGACAAGGTGATCGGCATCCTGCTGGCCAAGGACTTGCTGCGCTACTACGCCGAAGAATCGTTCGACGTCCGCGACATGCTGCGCCCGGCCATCTTCATCCCCGAATCGAAACGCCTGAATGTGCTGCTGCGCGATTTCCGCGCCAACCACAATCACATGGCGATCGTGGTCGACGAGTACAGCGGCGTGGCCGGCCTGATCACCATCGAGGACGTGCTCGAGCAGATCGTCGGCGACATCGAGGACGAGTACGACTTCGACGAGGAAGAGGACAACATCCTCTCGATCAAGGAAGGCGTCTACGGCCCGCGCTGGCGCATCAAGGCGCTGACCGAGATCGAGCAATTCAACGAAGAGCTCGACACCGCCCTGCCCGACGACGACGCCGACACCATCGGCGGCCTGGTCTCCAAGCACCTGGGCCGCATGGCGCACAAGGGCGACACCTTCGACATGGACGGCATGCGCTTTGAAGTCCTGCGCGCCGACGCCCGCCAGATCCACGTGCTGCTGGTGGAAAAACTGCCGCCGGCGGCGGCCGAAGGCGACGACGCATAATGCGTTTTCGCCGCGCCAACCCGAACGATCCGCCGAAGCCGCAACGCTCCACCCGCGGCCGCATGCTGATCACCGGCGTGGCCGGCGCCTTGTGCGTGTTCGCCTTCGCGCCGTTCGGCTGGTGGCCGCTGGAGATCCTCGGCCTGGCGACCTTGTTCTACCAAGTGCTGCGCAGCGCCGACATCAAGGCCGCCGCGCTGATCGGCTGGGCCTTCGGCTTCGGCTGGACCGCCGCCGGCACCCACTGGCTCTACGTTTCCCTGCACACCTACGGCGCCATGCCGGCGCCGCTGGCGGTGGCCGCCGTGCTGCTGCTGGCCGCCTGCATGGCGATCTACGTCGCGCTGGCGATGGGCGGCGCGGCCTGGCTGCGCAAGCGCTGGAGCTTGCCGCTGCCGGCCGCCAACCTGCTGGTGCTGCCCGCCATGTGGGCGCTGTTCGAATGGATACGCGGCTGGCTGTTCACCGGCTTCCCGTGGCTGTCGGCCGGCTACGCCCACAACCACAGCCCGCTGGCCGGCTACGCGCCGATCATCGGCATGTATGGCCTGGGCTGGCTGGCGGCGGTGATCGCCGGCGCGCTGCTGTTGCTGCTGCACCGCAGCCGGTTGCAGGCGGCCGGGCTGATCGTCGCCATCTCGGCGGCCGGCGTCGGCCTCGGCTTCCTGCAATGGACCTACCCCGAAGGCAAGCCGATCTCGGTGCGCCTGCTGCAAGGGAACATCCCGCAAGAGGAAAAATTCAACGGCGCCAAAGTGGTCGCGACGATGAAGCTGTACCAGGACGCCATCATGGCCGCGCCGGCCGACCTGATCGCCACGCCGGAGACGGCGATCATCATGCTGCCGCAGCAGCTGCCGCCGGACTACCTGTCGGGCATCGCGCAATTCCTCAACAAGACCAACAGCAACCTGATCCTCGGCATCCCGCTGGCCGACAGCCAGACCGCTTACTTCAACAGCGTGATCGGCATCCCGTCCAAGCTCGGCTCCAGTTACTATCGCTACGACAAGCACCATCTGGTGCCTTACGGCGAATTCATTCCGCTCGGCTTCCGCTGGTTCGTCAACCTGATGTCGATCCCGCTGGGCGACATGACCAGCGGTCGCGACATCCAGCCGTCGTTCGTCATCAAGGACCAGCGCGTGCTGCCGAACATCTGCTACGAAGACTTGTTCGGCGAAGAGATCGCGGAACAGCTGAACAATCCGGCGCAGGGCCAGAAGCCGGCCACGATGCTGCTCAACACCTCCAACCTGGCCTGGTTCGGCGACACCATCGCCATCCCGCAGCATTTGCAGATCTCGCAGATGCGCACCCTGGAGACCGGCCGCCCGATGCTACGCGCGACCAACACCGGCGCCACCGCCATCATCAACGGCTCGGGCGTGATCGTCGAACAGCTGCCGGTCAACACCTACGGCGTGCTGTCGGCGCAGGTGCAAGGCACGGCCGGCAGCACCCCGTACATCCTGTGGGGGAACAAGCTGTTCCTGGCCCTGGCCGCGCTGTCGCTGGCTGGCGCATGGTTTTGGGCGCGACGCGCAAAAAACCGGCCAAAAGCCGCTTAATCTCTACAGCCCCCCAGTAAAACCCGCTAAAATTGCCACTTTAGCGAAACTGCAACCGCGCGTTTTTCATCGCGCCACCGACCACACAAGATGCTGACATTTCAACAAATTATCCTGACCTTGCAAACCTACTGGGACAAGCAAGGCTGCGCCCTGCTCCAGCCCTACGACATGGAGGTCGGCGCCGGCACCTTCCACACCGGCACCTTCCTGCGCGCGATCGGCCCGGAGCCTTGGCGCGCCGCCTACGTGCAGCCGTCGCGCCGCCCGAAGGATGGCCGTTACGGCGAAAACCCGAACCGTGGCCAGCACTACTACCAGTACCAGGTGGTGATGAAGCCTGCGCCGGAAAACATCCTCGACCTGTATCTGGGTTCGCTGGAGGCGCTGGGCCTGGACCTGAAGCAGAACGACGTCCGCTTCGTCGAGGATGACTGGGAATCGCCGACGCTTGGCGCCTGGGGCCTGGGTTGGGAAGTCTGGCTGAACGGCATGGAAGTGACGCAGTTCACCTACTTCCAGCAAGTCGGCGGCCTGGATTGCAAGCCGGTGCTGGGCGAGATCACCTACGGCATCGAGCGTCTGGCGATGTACCTGCAGGGCGTCGAGAATATGTACGACCTGGTCTGGACCACGTGGGAAGAAAACGGCGTGACCAAATCGCTGAAGTACGGCGACGTGTTCCATCAAAACGAAGTGGAGCAGTCGGCCTACAACTTCGAGCATTCGAACACCGAACTGCTGTTTGCGCAGTTCAACAACCACGAATCGGAAGCCAAGCGCCTCATCGAGCTGCAACTGACCTTGCCTGCGTATGAGCAGATCATGAAGGCCTCGCACAGCTTCAACCTGCTGGACGCGCGCGGCGCCATCTCCGTGACCGAGCGCGCCGCCTACATCGGCCGCGTGCGCACCTTGTCGCGCCTGGTCGCGCAGGCCTACTACGATTCGCGCGAACGCCTGGGCTTCCCTATGGCCCCCGCCGCCGCTGCCGCTGTTGCTGAATAACCGTATAAATAATATGACTCAAACTCTGCTCATCGAACTGCTGACCGAAGAACTGCCGCCGAAGGCGCTCGCCAAACTGGGCGCGGCCTTCGCCGACGGCATCGTCAAAGGCCTGAAATCGCGCGACTTCCTGGAAGACGACAGCGTCGCCACGTCGTACGCCACGCCGCGCCGCCTGGCCGTGTCCATCACCAAAGTGCGCGCGGTATCGCCGGACAAATCGATCCGCGAAAAAGTGCTGCCGGTGTCGGTCGCGCTGGACGCCGCCGGCAACGGCACGCCGCCGCTGGCCAAGAAACTGGCCGCGCTGGGCTTCCCCGACCTGACCGTGGCCGATCTGGAACGCGCGCAGGACGGCAAGGCCGAAAGTTTCTTCCACACCTACACCGCCGCCGGCAGCGCGCTGCAAGCCGGTCTGCAAACGGCGCTGGAGGAATCCGTCGCCAAGCTGCCGATTCCTAAAGTGATGAGCTACCAGCGCCCCGACGGCGCCACCGTGCAATTCGTGCGTCCGGCGCACAGCCTGATCGCGCTGCATGGGGCCGCCGTGCTGCCACTGACGTTGCTGGGCCTGACCGCTTCCAACCTGACCGAAGGCCACCGCTTCCTGACCGCGCCGGGCAAGCGCGCCGTCACCATCGCCGACGCCGACGGCTACGCCGCAACGCTGCAAAGCGAAGGCAAAGTATTGGCCGGCGTCGAACAACGCAAGGAACAGATCCGCGCCGAGCTGCTGGCCAAGGCCGGCGCCGATCAGGTGCTGATGCCTGAAGCGCTGCTGGACGAAGTGGCCGCGCTGGTCGAATGGCCGGTGGTCTACGAATGCAATTTCGAGGAAGAGTTCCTGGCCGTGCCGCAGGAATGCCTGATCCTGACGATGCAGACCAACCAGAAATACTTCGCGCTGACGGACGCCAGCGGCAAGCTGCGCTCGCGCTTCCTGATCGTCTCCAACATCGCCACCGACACGCCGACCGCCATCATCGACGGCAATGAGCGCGTGGTGCGTCCGCGCCTGTCCGACGCCAAGTTCTTCTTCGAGCAGGATAAGAAGAAGACGCTGGAATCGCGCCTGCCGCTGCTGGACAAGATCGTCTACCACAACAAGCTGGGCACCCAGGCCGCGCGCGGTGAACGCGTCGCGGCATTGGCCGCCTACATCGCCACCGCCATCGGCGGCGACGCCGCGCTGGCGAGCCGCGCCGCCAAGCTGTCGAAGGCCGACCTGGTCACCGAGATGGTCGGCGAGTTCCCTGAGCTGCAAGGCATCATGGGCACCTACTACGCCCGCAACGACGGCGAGCCGGAAGACGTCGCACTGGCCGCGTCCGAGCATTACCAGCCGCGCTTCGCCGGCGATGCGCTGCCGTCGACCGTCACCGGCACCGCCGTGGCGCTGGCCGACAAGCTGGAAACCCTGGTCGGCATCTGGGCCATCGGCCTGGCGCCGACCGGCGACAAGGATCCGTTCGCGCTGCGCCGCCACGCGCTGGGCGTGCTGCGCATGCTGATCGAAAAGCGTTTGCCGTTGTCGATCAGCGCCCTGCTGTCGCAGGCCGCGCAGCTGTTCACCTTCGTGGCCGGCTTCAAGGATCCGAGCGCCGACGTCACCACCTTCATGATCGACCGCCTGCGCGGCATCCTGCGCGAGCGCGGCTTCTCGCCGAACGAGATCGAAGCGGTGGTGGCGCAGAATCCGGACCGCCTGGACGACATCGTGCAGCGCCTGGAAGCGGTGCAAGCCTTCGCGGCGTTGGCCGAATCGGCCTCGCTGGCCGCCGCCAACAAGCGCATCACCAACATCCTGAAGAAGAACGAGGAAGCGCTGGCCGCCGTCGGCGAGTCGGGCGTCAACGCCTCGCTGCTGCAGGACGCGGCCGAAATCAACCTCAACGCCGCCGTGATCCGCGTGCTGCCCGAGATCGACGCGGCGTTCAACCGCGGCGACTTCGAAGGCACGCTGAAGACGCTGGCGCAGCTGCGCGACGACGTCGACGCCTTCTTCAACGACGTCATGGTCATGGCCGAGGATGTCGCCCTGCGCAACAACCGTTTGGCGCTGCTCTCATCGCTTCACGGCATGATGAACCGCGTGGCCGACATCTCGAAACTGGCGGCTTAAATGGGTGCGCCGTCCATGAAACTGATCATTCTCGATCGCGACGGCGTCATCAACCATGATTCGCCGGACTTCATCAAATCGCCGGCCGAGTGGATTCCGATCCCCGGCTCGATGGAGGCGATCGCGCGCCTGAACCAGGCCGGCTATCGGGTGGTGGTGGCGTCGAACCAGTCGGGCATCGCCCGCGAGTTCTTCGACATGACCATCCTCAACGCGATCCACCAGAAGATGCACAACCTGGCGCAGCAGGTCGGCGCCGATATCGACGCTGTGTTCTTCTGCCCGCACGCGGCGGCCGACAACTGCGATTGCCGCAAGCCGAAGCCGGGCATGTTCACGGAAATCTCGCAGCGCTACAAGATCAGCCTCAAAGGCGTGCCGGTGGTCGGCGACTCGCTGCGCGACCTGCAGGCCGGCTATGTCAGCGGCTGCGTGCCCTACCTGGTCCTGACCGGCAAGGGCGAGAAGACGCAAAGCACCGGCGGCTTGCCGCCCGGTACAATGACCTTCCCGGATCTGGCGGCGATGGTCGGCCACCTGCTCAAAACCAGCGCCCCGCCGGCGCTGCACATCGTTAGCTAATATAGTTTTTGGAGTCTGCATTGGGTCATCCCGTATTATTTTTGCGTTCGCTGGCGTTCACCATCGTCATGGTGATCTCCACCGTCATCTGGGCCTGCGTCTGCTTCCTGGCGGCGCCGCTGCCGTACAACAAACGCTTCTGGGTCACGGCGCGCTGGAACGTGTTCATGATCTGGTGCCTCAAGGTCATCTGCGGCATCCGCTACGAAATCAAAGGCGCCGAGAACTTCCCGGCCGCGCCGGCCGTCGTGCTGTCCAAGCACCAGTCGGCGTGGGAGACCATCTTCCTGCTGCCGAACATGCCGCGCCCATTGGTGTTCGTGTTCAAGAAGGAGATCCTGTACATTCCCTTCTTCGGCTGGGCGATGGCGCTGCTGCGCATGATCCCGATCGACCGCAAGCAAGGCAAGAACGCCTTCAAGCACGTGGTCAACCACGGCAAGCGCCGCCTGGCCGACGGCCAATGGATTATCATGTTCCCGGAGGGGACGCGGATTCCGGTCGGCCAGGCCGGCAAGTACAAGAGCGGCGGCACGCGGCTCGCCATCGAGACCGGCGCGGTGGTGGTGCCGATCGCGCACAACTCCGGCGAGTGCTGGCCAAAAAATTCTTTCATCAAACGGCCCGGCCTTGTTACAGTATCGATAGGTAAGCCAATTTCGCCCGAAGGCCAGACGCCCGACGGCATGATGCAACAGGTGGAAAATTGGATAGAATCAGAAATGCGCGTCATTTCGCCCCACGCCTACAACGCTGGCTAGACGACCTCGCGACGCTGGTGAAGCCGGCGTCGCCCGACGTCAATCAGCTGGACCTGTTCGGACGGGAGGCACAGTCGCCGGCCAAGCCGGTCTATACCGCCCCCGTCTGGTCGGTGCCCGCGCCATCCGCATCGAATCCGCCTCCTCCCGTTTCTCCCTATGTCGCCCCGCCGGCGACCGCCGTGCCGGTCAAGCCGCGCGCGCTGGTGGTGCCGCCGTCGGACCAGCCGCCCAAGCGCCAGCTGATGGTCGGCGAATTCATCCTCGAATACGAACTGCGTCGCTCGACGCGGCGCTCGATCGGCTTCATGATCGACGACGACGGCCTGCGCGTGACCGCGCCCAAGCGCATCAGCATCGCCGAAATCGACAACGCCATCCGCACCAAGCAGCATTGGATACTGAGCAAGCTGAAAGAACGGCGCGAACGCCGCGCCGCGCGGCTCGAAAAGCCGCCGATCGAATGGATCGACGGCGCGCAGCTGCCGTACTTGGGCGCCGACATCACGCTGCGGCTGCTGGTGGGCGGGCGCAATCGCAGCAGCTACAATCCGGCCACGCGCGAGCTGTCCATGGTGCTCGTGCCCGGCGCCACCGAGACGCTGCTGCGCGAGCGCGTCAAGGCCTGGTATCAGCAGGAGGCCAAGGTCTTGTTCGAGCAGCGGCTGGACGTGTACGCCGAGCGACTGGGGGTGCGCTATCACTCGTTTGGCTTGTCGTCGGCGGGCACGCGCTGGGGTTCGTGCACGGCCGACCGCAAGATCCGCCTGAACTGGAAGCTGATCCACTTCTCGCAACCGCTGATCGACTACGTCATCGCGCACGAGCTGTCGCACATCCTGGAGATGAACCACAGCGCACAGTTCTGGAACACGGTCGGCACGATCTACCCCGAATACGAGGAAGCCAAAAACCTGCTGCGCAAGCGCGCGCAGGAATTGCCGGTCCTGTTCTAACTTCACGAAAGTACTTATGACGCTTTTTGCCCGCTTTGCGCCGGCGCCGCTGCTGTTCGCCTTCTGCCTGAGCGCCGGCGCGGCCGCGCCGAAATACGCCGCAGGTCCCTGCATCGGCGACTATTCCGGCGTCGCGCAAAAAGTCGAATGCGGCACGCTCAGCGTCGATGAAACCGCCGGCAAGTCGAACGGCCGGCGCGTGGTGATGCCGGTCGCGGTGGTGCGCGCGCTCAATCCGCGCGACGGCCTGCCGCCGGTGATCTACCTGCACGGCGGCCCAGGCGGCAGCGCGCTGACCGGCCTGCCCCGCATGCTGCGCGGCCCGGTCGGCCGCGAACTGGTGGCGCAGGACCAGGACTGGATCTTCTTCGACCAGCGCGGCGGCGGCCTGACCGCGCCGAAACTCGCTTGCGGCGACGCCGACCTGAACGACCTCGGGCCGCTGTCGGAGCTGTCGGCGCGCCAGCTCGGCGCCTGCGGCGCGCGGCACGCGGCGGCCGGCGTCGACCTGGGCAGCTACAACTCGACGGCGGTGGCGCGCGACGTGCGGGATCTGCGCCGGGCGCTGAAGCTGGACCGGTTCGACGTGTTCGGCGTCTCCTACGGCACCCGCGTCGGCTTCGCGGTGCTGAAGCACGCGCCGCAAGGCGTGCGCGCGGCGGTGCTCGATTCGGTGTGGTCGCCGGACGCCACCTGGACCGAAGGCTCGCCGCTGGTGGTGTCGCGCGCCGTGGCGCTGATCTTCCAGATGTGCGGCGCCGACGCGGCCTGCCATGCCGCCTATCCCGATCCGGCGGCGCTGCTGCGCGAGACCGCGCAGCGCTTCCTGGCGGCGCCGCAAACATCGGCGTCGGGCCAGAGCTACACCGCGTCCGACCTGGGCGGCTTCCTGATGGACGCGGTCTACGACGCGGACGGCGCGCGCAGCCTGCCGCGCGACGTGGCGGCCATCGCCGCCGGCGACTTCAGCGCCATCGATGCGCAAGTTTTCACGCGCGGCTACGCCAAGGCCCAGCACATGGCCTTCCTGTGCAAGGAGGAGATCCCGTTCGAACGGCGCGACCACGTCGCCGACGGCACCGCCGGCGATCCGGTGGCGCAGCTGGCGGTGACGTCGCTGCGGCGCTATTTCGACGTCTGCCAGTCCTACCCGGTGGGTGCGATCGATCCCGGCGAGGCGAAACCAATGCGCAGCGCGGTGCCGACGCTGTTCATCGCGCCGGAGATCGATCCGGGCTGCCCGCCTGAAATCGCGGCCGCCACCGCCAAATTGTTCAGCCACGGCCAACTGGCGCGGATACCGAATGTCACCCACGGCGCCTTCCGCGGCAGCGCCTGCACGCGGCGGATGATACGCGCCTACCTGCGCGATCCGGCTGCGGCGCCGGACCTTTCCTGCCTGTCTCCGGAACATGACAAGTTTGTCTTTAAGATAAATTGAGGAAAATTGCCGCACCGCACCAAATTGTGATAACTTGTATTGAAATTGCCATGCGGCAATTCTTTACTTTCCGGGGGAACGGGTTATGACGACGAAACATAGCTTCAAGAAAACGGGCTTGGTATTGGGTGGCGGCGCGCCAAATTCACCCTTGATCGCGGGTGCGCTGGCGGCGTTCCTCGATCAGGAAGTGGAATTCGATGTGATTTCGGCCTCCGGCGCCGGCGTCCTGATGGGCTTGCTGTACGCGGCGCCGCTGGAAGGCGCGCCGCGCGAAGCGCTCAAGCGCTGGGCCGACACCGGCGTGGCCGACACCATCTACAAGATGATGCCGGTCAATTACAAGATCTTCCACAAGCCGGGCAAGGAGGCGGACAGCTATCGCGGCGCGTTCAAGCCGCCGGCCCCGGGCAATCCGCTGTTCCAGGGCATGCAGAACATGATGGTGGGCGGCAGCGTGCCGTGGTCCGACTGGACCCAGTTGATGATGTCGACCATGTCGCCGTCCAACCTGTCGTCGAAGAGCCTCGGCCTGTGCGCCCACGCGCCGTTCCTGGAGGGCGCGATCGACTTTTCCAAGATCGCGGCCATCAAGCCCGAGTTCTACATCAACGCCTACAACCTGAACCAGCACCGCATGGTCTGCTGGGGCAAGCACGAGATCCAGGCGCCGCACGTGCGCGCCGCGCTATCGTTCCCCTTCCTGTACGCGCCGACCGAGATCGACGGCGAGGACTACATCGAGGGCGCCGCGCTGGAGACGCTGAACTTCGATCCCTTCATCGAGGGCAAGGGCGCGCACCATGACGTCGACACGCTGATCGTGCTCGACATCCTCGGCGACGAGCGCCTGATCCGCAAGCCGCGCGACTTGTACGATTCGTGGGTCGGCTCGATGATCACGCCGCTGGTCAGCGTGTCGAAGAACCAGCTGCGGCTGTTCGAATTGGAGCACAACACCGATCCGACAACCGGAGAGCCCAAGCGCCACATGCTCAAGCTGGAGCTGATGGCGGCGGTGCCGGACCAGCACATCCCGCACACGATGGACTGGTCGGCGTCGAACATGCAGCTGTTGTTCGACATCGGCTACAAGACGGCGACCCGCTTCTGCCGCCAGCACGCCGACCTGCTGCGCTTCGCCGACGAGACCGAGCTGGCGGCCTAAGGCCACCAAAGGAAGCGGCGGCGCTTGGGTTTCCTGGCTTCCGCCTTGGCCAGCAACTCGGCCCGGCGGGCGGCGGCACGCGCCTTGGCGACGGCGTTGGGAATGGCGGGACCGGGATCGTCCAGCGCCTGCTGGATTTGCCGGCGCATCCATTCCGCTTGTTCGGCGGCGGCGTCCACCTCCCATAGCCGCTGCTGAACATCGGCGTCGCCGGACGCGCGATCCAGGGCGCCGACGTCCACCGAGAAATCGGCGACGGCCATGCCGCGAAGATAGACGCCCAACTCGTTCAGCGTCGGGAAAATCCGCGTGGCGCCGTCGCTATTGGTCAGCGCCCACTCAAACTCGCGGCTGCGGAGGACCAGGTTCCAGCCGTTCTTTTGCGCATAGGCGACAACCCGCTGAGGCTTATTAGCTCTCAGCAGCGCCATCAAAGTTGCTTGATCTATAGGCTGGAATATGGAGCCCATATTTCCTCCGCAAGGCGATCATTGCCGGGCTCTGACTATATCAAGGAGTTTCTGGACCAAATACGATCCACATCAATTTAGCGCTGGATCAGCGCCGGCAGCAGGGCCAGCGTGCGGCGGGTGGCGCCGCGATATTGGTTGGCGAAGGCCAGCGCGTTGCGGCCCATCGCGTCGCGCGCGTCGGCGTCGGCCAGCAGGCGCGCCGTCGCGGCAATCAAGCCGGCCGCGTCGGCGACGCGCTGCGCGCCGCCGGCGGCCAGCGCATCCTCCGTCGATGCGGCGAAGTTGAAGGTGTGCTGGCCGATCAATACCGGCTTGGCCAGCGCCGCCGGCTCGATCAGGTTCTGGCCGCCCAGCGGCAGCAGGCTGCCGCCGACAAAGGCCACGTCGCAGGCGGCGTAGTAGGCGAACATCTCGCCCATCGAATCGCCCAGCAGCACATCGATGTAGCCGGCCAGCGGCCCGGTGGCGCCGTCGAGCGCCAGCTTGCTGCGGCGCTGCGCGTTCAGGCCGTGCGCGCCGATCAGGGTTTCCACTTCGTCGAAGCGCTGCGGGTGGCGCGGCACGATCAGCAACAACACGTTGGCCGGCAGCGATGCGCGCGCCTCGCGGTAGGCGTCCAGTATCAGCACCTCCTCGCCTTCGCGCGTGCTGGCGCACAACAGCACCGGCCGCGCGCCGATGATCGCGCGCAGCGAGGCGCCGATCGACAGCGCAGCATCCGGCACCGCGACGTCGAACTTGATGCTGCCGGTGACCTCCACCCGCCGCACGCCGAGCAAACGCACGCGCAGCGCGTCGGCCTCGGTCTGCGCGGCGACCAGCGAGATGCCGCGCGCCGCGTCCAGCATCAGCGAGCCAAGGCGCGTGGCCTTGCGCAGCGAGCGTTCCGACAGGCGCGCGTTGGCCAGCACCACCGGCACGCCGCGCGCGTTGCAGGCCGCGATCAGGTTGGGCCACACCTCGGTCTCCATCAGGATGCAGACGGACGGCTTGAAATGTTTGATGAAGCGACGGACCATGAAGCCCGTGTCGTATGGCAGGTAGGATTGCACCAGCCGTTCGCCATGTTTGGAGAACAGCGTCTTGCCGGTGGCGCGGCCGGTCGGCGTCATGTGCGTGAGGACGATGCGCGACGCTGGATATTCGGCCAGCAGCGCATCGACCAGCGGCTCGGCGGCGCGGGTCTCGCCGACGGAAACGGCGTGCACCCACAAGGTCGGCGCGGCGGACGGCGCGCCGCCGTAGAAGCCCAGCCGCTCGCCCCAATGGCCGCGATAGCCCGGCTCCTTGCGGCCACGCAGCCACAGGCGCGTCAGCACCAGCGGCAAGGCCAGCCACCACGCGATGGAGTAAAGAATCCGCATCATGATCCCAGCAAGCGCTTGGCGGCGGCCAGCACTTCCGCCACCGACGGCGGCGCGCCCTGGTCGCCCAGGTTGATGATGCGCGGCGACCAGTTGCCCTCGGTCTTCCAACGCGGCGAGTCGGCGTAGATCTCCACCGTCGGCCGCACGAAGGCCGCTGCGATATGGGTCAATCCGGTGTCGACGCCGATCACCAGCGCGGCGTGGCGCGCCAGCAGCATCGCGTCGGCCATCGACAGCTTGGGCAGCACGCGCGCGTTCGGCAAACCTGCGGCGATGTGTTCCGCCTCCGCCTTCTCCTTCGGCGAGCCCCAAGGCAGCAGGATGGGCATCGGCGACAGTTCGCGTCCGAGGGCGATCCAGTTGTCCGGCGCCCACTTCTTCGGATCGCGCGCGGTGCCGTGAAAGTAGACGGCGTAAGGCCCGGCCGGCATCCACTCGGGACGCGGCTCGTCGGCGGACACCGACGGCAAACCGAAATCGGCCGGGGTGTCGACCGCGTAGCCCAGCGCGGCGCCGGCGACGATGCGGCCGCGCGCCACGGCGTGGGTGCGCGGATCGGTCGGGATGCTTTGATTGTGGAAGACGCGCGAGATAGCCTCGTAGCCCGAGCCCTCGCTGCCGTTGGCCAGGCCGACCTTGCGGCCGCCCTTCACCACGCGGGCGGCGCCCATGATGATGCCGGTCTTGAGCAAGCCCTGGGTGTCGAACACATAGTCGTACTGCTGCGCGCGCAAGGTACGGAAAAAGCCTTTGATCTCGGCCCGCGTTTCCGGCTTGCCGAGACTCTTGCGCCAGCGACGCAGCGCGAACGGGATAATGGCGCGCACGCGCGGGTTCAGCCGCACCAGGCTGACATAGCCCTCCTCCACCACCCAGTCGATGTTCGCGTCCGGGAAATGGCGGGCGATGTCGGCCACCATCGGCAGGTTGTGCAGCACGTCGCCCAGCGAGGAGACGCGCACCAGCAAAATGTTCAAGGGCTTGCCGCCGCCCGCCCGCGTCACCATCTTAGTACGGCAGTTCCGCGTCCGGCTTGGCGGCCAGGATCACGCGCTTGAACTCGCCCTGGATGCGCGCCAGCGCTTCCGGCGTTTCGGCTTCGAAGCGCATCACGATCACCGGCGTGGTGTTGGACGAACGCGCCAGGCCGAAGCCGTCCTCGTACTCCACGCGCAGGCCGTCGATGGTGATGATCTGCTTATTGCCCGGGAATTCGGCATTGGCGCGCAGATGGTCCATCACGACGAAATTCTCGCCTTCTTTCAGGTGCAGGTGCAGCTCCGGGGTGCTGTCCGATTGCGGCAGCGCGTTCAGCAGCGCCGACGGATCGGCTTCCTTGGTCAGGATCTCCAGCATGCGCGCGCCGGCGTACATGCCGTCGTCAAAACCGTACCAGCGGTCCTTGAAGAAGATATGGCCGCTCATCTCACCGCCCAACGGGGCGCCGGTTTCCTTCAGCTTGGCCTTGACCAGCGAGTGGCCGGTCTTGTACATCAGCGGCACACCGCCCGATTTCTCGATGTACGGCGCCAGGTGGCGGGTGCACTTGACGTCGTACAGGATCTGCGCGCCCTGGTTGCGCGACAATACCTCGGCCGCGAACAACATCATCTGGCGGTCAGGGTAGATGATCTGGCCATCCTTGGTCACCAGGCCGAGCCGGTCGCCGTCGCCGTCGAAGGCGATGCCGATCTCGGCGTCGGTCTCTTGCAGGCAGCGGATCAGGTCCTGCAGGTTTTCCGGGTGCGCCGGATC
>Ga0247815_10001972_pt1 | contig 15302 bp, 16 predicted proteins | sample UWRJL194509B1_FD_181014 | JGI IMG/M metagenome (GOLD analysis project Ga0247815, IMG submission 181014) | Plant litter microbial communities from Arlington Agricultural Research Station in Wisconsin, United States - UWRJ-L194-509B-1 | ecosystem: Environmental > Terrestrial > Plant litter >...
ACTACGGCGAGAAGCCGGCCCTGAAGCTTACGCTGCGCTAGGCGCGTCTTCCGCGGGCGCGGCTTCGGCGCCGGCCGGCACCGCGTTCGGGATCTGCGACTTGGCGCCGGTTTCGCCGGGCGCCAGCGTCAGCACCTCGAAGCCGGTGTCGGTCACCAGCACCATGTGCTCCCATTGCGCCGACAGCGATTTGTCGCGCGTCTCGACGGTCCAGCCGTCGCTCAATTCCTTGGTCGCCGCCTTGCCGGCGTTGATCATCGGCTCGATGGTGAACAGCATGCCCGGCTTGAGCACGATGCCCTGGCCCGGACGGCCGTAATGCGCCACCTGCGGCTCCTCGTGGTAGACCATGCCGATGCCGTGGCCGCAGTAATCCAGCACCACGCTGTAGCCGGCCTTCTCGGCCACGGTCTGGATCGCGAAGCCGACATCGCCCAGCGTCGCGCGCGGCTTGACGGCGCGGATGCCGGCCCACATCGCCGCGTAGGTGGTCTCGACCAGCTTGCGCGCCGACTTCGACGGCTCGCCGACGTAGTACATGCGGCTGGTGTCGCCGTGCCAGCCGTCGCGGATGACGGCAACGTCGATGTTGATGATGTCGCCGTGCTCGAGGATCAGCTGTTCCGACGGAATGCCGTGGCAGACCACGTGGTTGACCGAGCTGCACACGGTGGCCGGGAAGCCGCCGTAGCCGACGTTGGCCGGAATCGCCTTCTGCACGTTGACGATGTAGTCGTTGCACAGTTGATCGAGGTGGGCGGTGCTGACGCCGGGCTTGATGTGCGGCCCGATCATGGTCAGCACGTCGGCCGCCAACTGGGCGGCGACGCGCGCCAGGACGATTTGCTCGGGCGATTTGATCGGATTGGCGTTACGGCGGGACATGGCGTTACCTCTTTATTCTGCGGAGGCGGTAGTGTGCCACACTCGGCGGCGCATACGCAAAACCTCTTCCCCGAGCACCGGCTACCGCTTGGCGTTGACCTCCACCCAGGCGGCGAAGGCGGCGGCGAATTTCTTCAGGAACTGCCTGCTGGCGTCGTTGTTCAGTTTTCCGTCGTCGCCGAGCAAGCCGGCGGCGCCGCCGATGTAGGCCTCCGGCTGCTGCAACATCGGCATGTCGAGGAACACCATCGACTGGCGCAGGTGATGGTTGGCGCCGAAGCCGCCCGCCGCGCCCGGCGAGACGCTGACGATGGCGGCCGGCTTGCCGCTCCAGACGCTGGCGCCGTACGGGCGCGAGCCGACGTCGAGCGCGTTCTTCAGCGCCGCCGGCACCGAGCGGTTGTACTCCGGGGTGAAGAACAGCACGCCGTCGACCGCCTGCATCCGCTGGCGGAACCGGGTCCACGCCTCGGGCGCCGTGGCGCCGTTCTCCTCCAGGTCCTGGTTGAACAGCGCCAGCTCGCCGATCTCGACGATCTCCAGCGCCAGCGACGGCGGCGCCAGCGCCATCAGTTCGTGGGCGAAGTGGCGGTTTAGCGACTCCTTGCGCAGGCTGCCGATGATGACGGCGATTTTATTGTTGGACATATGATCTCTTTTGATTTGTTGTGGGAATCGGCAGCGCGACGGCGGGATGACGCGCGGATCGCCGCCTCGTCATCCGCTGCGCGGCTAGACCTTGGCGGCGCCGTTGACCACCAGGTGATGGCCGGAGATCCAACTGGCGTCGTCGCTGGTAAGGAAGGCCACCGCGCCCTCGACGTCGGCGACCGAGCCGAGCCGGTTGAACGGCGACAGGCGCGCCAACGCCGCGTAATCGGCTTCCTTCAAGTCGGCGATCACGCCGGCGTCGCGCAGCGGCCCGGGCACCACGCTGTTGACGGTGATGCCGCGCTGGCCGAGTTCCTGCGCCAGGCATTCGACGTACAGCTTGCCGGACGCCTTGCTGCCGGCGTAGGCGGTGAAGCCGGCGTTGGGCACGATGGTGGTGGTCGACGAGATCAGCACGATGCGGCCGCCGTCGCTGACATGGCGCGCGCTTTCGCGCAGGGTGTAGAAGGTGCCGTAGACGTTGGTCCGGGTGACGTGGTCGAACATCGCGTCGTCGATGTCGGTGATCGGCGTGTCGATCAGCTCGCGGCCGGCGTTGGCCACCACGATGTCGATCCGGCCGAAGCGCTCCAGCACCGCGGCGAACATGGCGTCCACGTCGGCCGAATTGCCGATGTCGCCGCCGACCGCCATCGCCTGCGCGCCTTCGGCGATCAGCGCCTCGACGTGCTGGTTGGCCGAACGCGCGTCGCTGTTGTAGGTGAGGGCGACCGCCGCGCCCTCGCGCGCCAGGCGGCGCGCCAGGCTCAGGCCCAGTCCGCGCGAGGCGCCGGTGATCAGTGCAACCTTGTTTTTCAGTTTCATGCTCGGCTCCTTAGGCGTCGCGGGCGGTCGAGGCGGCGTTGTCCTGCCAGGTGACCAGTTCCTGCTCGATCCCGGCCATCTTCTTGCGCATGCCGGCCATGGCGTCGGCGCCCAGGGCGGCGTGCTCCGGCGGCTGCTCGGCCTCCATCAGATGGATGATGGCGGCGGCGCCTTTTTCCGGCACGTTCGGCTGCTTGCCCTGCAGGCCGCCGATCATGCCGCGGAACTTGCCGGCCGGCGTGCCCTCGTAGTCGTCGATCTGGTTCGCCGCGTAGTTCAGCGAGCGGCCGGCGAACTGAGTCTCGAAGATGCCGATGGTCAGCACGGTGGAGTGGACGCCGAACGGCGCCAGCTCGGCCGCCAGCGCTTCGCCGACGATGCTGGTGGCGCTCTTGGCGGCCGAGTAAACGCCCATGCCGGGGTAGCCGATGAAGCCGCCGATCGCCGAGAACTGGATCATGTGGCCGGCGCGCTGCGCGCGCATCGCCGGGGCGACGGCGCGGATCATGTTCAGGCCGCCGAAGAAGTTCAGGTCGAAGATGCGGCGCGCCTCGGCGTCCGAGGTTTCCTCCACCGCGCCCACGGTGCCGGCGCCGGCGCAGTTGGCCAGGATGTCGATGCGGCCGAAGCGGGCCAGCACCTGCGCCACGCCTCGTTTGACGGCGGCGTCGTCGGTGACGTCGACCAGGATGCCCATGCCCTGCTCGGCATGCTTGGCGTCGTAGATCGCCACCTCCTCCTGCTTGCGGAACGTGGCCACCACGTAAGCGCCTTTGGCCAGCAGCTGTCCGACCAGTTCATATCCCAGTCCGGACGATGCGCCGGTCACGATCACGACTTTGCCATTCACTGATTTCATTGTATTTTCCTTGGGTTGGCCCGCCGGGTGGTGGGCAGCGAAGTCATGGTAGGGGGATTAATTTCATGCAGCAATCCGTGTTTCCGGGATGCTTGATCCGACCCATTGGACGATGCGGCGCGCGCGAGCTAATGCTGGACTCGCCACACGAAACACTGCAAAATCGCGGCTCGCCTCTGACCGATAGGATGACGCATGGCCCGCCTGGATTTGAATGACTTCCATATCTTTGTGCACGTGGTCGAGCGCGGCGGCTTCACCGCCGCCGGGCGCACGCTGGACATTCCCAAGTCGACGCTCAGCCACCGGATGCAACAACTGGAGGCGGAGCTGGGCGTGCGCCTGCTCAACCGCACCTCGCGCCGCTTCGGCACCACCGAGGCAGGCGACCAGTTTTACCGGCACGCGCTGGCGATGCTGGAACACGCCGACCTGGCCGAAACCTCGGTGCGGCATCTGCTGGCCGAGCCGACCGGCACGATACGCTGCACCGCCGGCGTCGCCACGATGCAGTTCGCCATGGCGGACATCATCGCCGACTTCCTGGTCAAGTATCCGAAGGTGAACATCGTCGCCCATGCGGCCGACCGCGCCGTCGACATCGTCGGCGAGAATTACGACATCGCGATCCGCGCCCATACCGACGCCTTGCCCGATTCGAACCTGGTGCAGCGCACGCTGGCGCCGGCGCCGTGGTATTTGTTCGCCGGCAGCGCCTATCTCGCCGCGCATGGCGTGCCGCAGACGCCGGCCGATCTGCGCGCCCATCCGTCGCTGTTCTTGGCGCGCAACAACGTGGCGCCGGCCTGGCGCCTGCGCCACACCAGCCTGGCGCAGGAAGAGGTGGTGATCGCGCTCGAACCGAGGCTGCAGGGCGACGACATGGTCGGCCTGCAACAGGCGGCGATCCAGGGGCTGGGCATCGTCGCGCTGCCCAACTACATCGCGCGCACGGCCGTCCGGTCCGGCGCGATGCAGCGCGTTCTGCCCGACTGGCTGGCGGGCGACGCCACGATCACCGCGCTGATCCCCGGCCGCAAGGGCCTGCTGCCGTCGGTGCGCGCGTTCATCGACCACCTGGCGGCCGAGTTCCCCAAGATCGTGCTCATGTAGCGCGGCGATCGTCCGGCCTGTCGGACGCTAAGTCGCCGCGGCGACGGCTTCCGCCGCGCTGGCGATCGCCTTATATTGCTCTCCACGACAACACTCGCATGGAGCAAACAATATGGGCAATCAGACGATCGACAAGGCGCTGGACCGCGGTCAGGCGCGCTTGGGAAAGGTCGTCTCGGCGATCCGGCGCGAGATCGGCGATGGTTTCACCTCGCTGCACTTTTCGGAAGAGCAGTTCGGCCGCGACATGGCGCCGCTGACAATGGTCGACCACTTCACCATGACCGAGCCGACCTTCGCTCCCCACCTGCATGTGGGCATGTCGGTCTTGACCGCGTTGTTCGACGATGCGCGGGGCGGCTTCCTCAGCCGCGACACGCTGGGTCGGAACATCCTCCTGAAGGCGGGCGAGTTGTACTGGTTGACCGCCGCGATGGGGGCGGTGCACGAGCAGCGGCCGGAGGGCGGCGCCCGCGCGCATGGACTGCAGATTTTCGTCGACCTGCCCGATCGGCTTAAAGCAACGCCGTCGCACGCGCTGCACGTGCGCGCCGACGCCATCCCGGTGCTCGACGGCGCCGGCCATCGCGTGCGGGTGGTGCTGGGCGCCAGCGGCGGCGCGGTCGGTGCGCAAGGCGCGCAGGAATTGACCCTGCTCGACGGTGCGCTGCGCGATGATGGACGCTTCACCCATCATTTGCCGCGCGGCCGGCACGCCTGGATCTATGCCGTTTCCGGTGGTCTGACCGTGCGCTCCCACGGCGAACAACGCCGGCTCGCCGAAGGGCAGGCGACCACCATCGGCGCCGGCCTGGCCACCGACATCACCGTCGAATCGACGGCGCCCGCGCACTTCGTGCTGCTGGCGGCGATGCACGCCGCTTGACGCCACCTGGACGCCGCCATGGAACACACAAGCCAACCCGGCTCTTGCAAGCGCTGGTCGCGGATATTTTGGATCGCCGTGGCGGTGTGGCATATTCCGGCCTGGGCGAGTTTTATCGGCGCCGGCTGGCCCACGCCCACGCCGATGACGCATTCGTTTTTGTTGGCCGCCATGCTGCCCGTGGCCGACAGGTTGGACTTGCTCGGCAATATTGAGCTCAACGCCGGCCTGTCGATGCTGGGCCGCAACCTCCGCCATCTGGCGAGCGGCATCGCGGCGACGTTGCTGGGGCCGTGCGCCATCATCCTGGTCAATGCCTGCGCGGTCCTGGGCGTGCTGTTGCTCGCCCAAAGGGAAAAATTCGCCGCCGGCCGCCCCCCGGGCCGCGCGCACCTCACGGCCGCTGGCGCGGCGCGTGGTCCGAGGTGATCGGGGCCAGCGCCTCGGCGCCGACCAGGCCGCGCCGGATGGCCAGCACCACGACTTCGGTGCGGGTCGACGCGCCGAGCTTTTCGCACAGGCCTTTCACATGCGATTTGATGGTGCCGACGCCGATGCCCAGACTGCGCGCGATCAGCTTGTTGCAATGGCCGTGCGCCAACCGCTGCAACACATCGTTCTCGCGCCCGGTCAGGCCGACGCCGCCAACGGCGTCGCACAGGTCGCCGACGGGATAGCGCTCGCCCCGGCTCAGCGCGCGCACCGCCGTCACCAGTTGCGCCAGATCGGCGCTCTGCCGCAGATGGCCGTGCACGCCGGCCTGCATCGCCGCGCGCGCCTCCCATTCCCTTCCCGGCGCGGTGACGACCAACACCCGCTGCCGGCCGTCGGCGCCGCGGCGCATGTAATCCAGACCGGCGTGATAGTCGACGATGAGCACGGCGGCGCGGCCACCCGGCGCCGGCGGGGCATGGGGGCGGTTGACGCGCAGCTCGCCGCAGCCGCCCAGCAAGGACGTCAGGCCGGCACGCACGATGGCGTCGGCGTGGGCCACCGTCACGTCGATCTTGTCGCCCGCCGCGGCGGCCGCGTTGCTGCTATCCAGTGGCATGTCCATTCTTTCCGAGATCGTTGTGAGGCGCAGGCACGCATGGTATTGAGTAAAGGCGGCGGAAACAAGCGCCGCCTTTGAGACCCTGCATCCCAATAGTTGGACGATGCGGACGGCGCACGGCGGCACCGCTCGGGCGAAGAAGCGCAAAGTCCCGCCTGGTGGACATTGCATCCCGATTCGTGGTCTTGCCGCGCGAAATCGCAGCTCATATGATGTCCGCTCGCTTGCCCTGCCGGCCGGCGCCCACCCCAAGGAGAAGTAATGAAATCGGTACATGGAAAAGTGGTCCTGGTCACCGGCGCCTCGTCGGGATTGGGCCGCGCGTTGGTGGCGCTGTTGCTGGCCAAGGGGGCGCTCGTGGTCGCCACGTTTCGCCAGCCGGAGCAGGTGGCGGCCTACGACGCCCGGCACGGCGCGCAAGGCCTGGGGATACTGGTCGATATCACCGACGCGGCGGCGGTCAAGGCTGGCGTCGCGCGCGCCCTCGCGCGCTTCGGCCGCATCGACATCCTCGCCAATTGCGCCGGCGCCGGCACCGTCGGCGCGCTGGAGGAAACCTCGGACGCCGAGGCGCGCCGGGTGTTCGATCTGAATTTCTTCGGCGGCCTGAATGTGATACGCGCCGTCACGCCGGGGATGCGCCGGCAGCGCCGCGGCCACCTGCTGCACTTCTCCGCGATCGGCGGCTTCGTCGGCTATCCGGGGTTCGGCGTCTACTGCGCCGCCAAGAGCGCCACCGGCATCGTCGGCGAAGCGCTGGCGGCGGAACTGGCGCCGTTCGGCATCGCCTCCACCGTGCTGACGATCGGCATCTTCGAGACCCGCTTCGTCGGCGCTTCCTTGAGCTACGCGGCGCGGCGCATCGACGCCTACGCGGACACGCCCGCCGGCAGATTCCGCCGCGCCATCGGCGGCCTGCGGGGCAGGCAGGCGAATCTGGCCGACAAGGGCGCCGCCGCCATCGTCCATCTGATGGAGGCGGACCAGCCGCCGCTGCACGCGGCCCTGGGCGCCGACGCGATGGGCGCCATGCGCGGCAAGATGGCCGCCGTCGAGCGCGAGCTGGCCGGCTGGCGCGACAACGCCGTGTCCACCGCGCGCGGCGCGATTGCCGCCGATCGCCCGCCGATCGATCCCCATGCTTGACTTCAACGACTTCCGTTATTTCGTCTGCATCGTCGAATGCGGCGGCATCACCGCCGCCAGCCGTCAGATGAAGATCCCGAAATCGACGCTTAGCCACCGGCTGCAGCAGCTGGAGGCGGCGCTGGGGACGCGGCTGCTGAACCGCACCTCGCGCAGCCTGAGCATGAGCGACGCGGGCGGGCTGTTCTTCCGCCACGCGATCGAGGCGATACGCCACGCCGAGCTGGCCGAAAGCAGCGTGCTTGAACGCATGACCGAACCGAGCGGCACGATCAGGTTCACCACGGCGGCGGCCACGTCGATGTTCGCGCTGATGCCGATACTGCCCGAGTTCATCCGCAAATATCCACGGATAAATCTGATCCAGCACGTCAGCGACGATCCGGTCGACATCGTGCGCGGCAATTACGATGTGGCGGTGCGGGCCCATACCGGGCTCTTGTCGGACTCGACGCTGATCCAGCGGCCCTTGGTGCAGTCGCGCTGGTTTCTCTACGCCAGCCCGTGCTACCTGCTATTGCACGGGACGCCGTCGGCGCCCGCCGAATTGGCGCGCCACGAAACCTTGCTGATGCTGCGACACGGAAAAACATCCAGCTGGGAACTGAGCCACCCGATCCACGGCGCGGTGACCGTCGCGCTGTCGCCGCGGCTGGGCAGCGGCGACATGGTCGCGCTCAAGCAGGCGGCCATCGCCGGACTGGGCATCGTCGCGCTGCCGGCCTATGTCTGCCAGGAGGAAATCCACAGCGGGGAATTGGTGCGCGTCATGCCTGACTGGCTGGCGAACGAGGCGACCATTTCGGCCGTGCTGCCGTTTCGCCAGGGCATGCTGCCATCGATACGCGCCTTCCTCGACTTTCTGATCGAGCGGGTGCCCGACCGGGTGCCGTTGTAACGCGGCCGCGCTTAGCGGGCCGTTTGCGCAACCCGCGCACTGCAGTGAACTGGATCAACCGCGCCGCTGATCGAGTTCAGGTTTACAGCCCTGCTAGACCAGCACGACCAGCTTGCCTTGGGCGGGAGTCAGTCGTCCCAGCGGGCATAGATCAGCGCTGCGCGGCAGTGGCTGGCGCCGAACACGTCGACCGCGGCCAAACGGTCGATCCAGCGCGTGCGCACCTCGGCGGTGCAGCTATCGATCATGCCATCCAGCACGGTGCGGTACAGCGCGAACTTGTTGTCCCAGCCGTATTTCACCGCCGCGCGCGTCGCCGTGGCCATCTGGTCGCTGCCGTCGTGGATGCGCTTGATCGTATGGTAGACGTCGAACGCGTATTCTTTGGTCTGCTGCACGTCGGCGCGGCCGGCAAGATAGGTCAGGTGGCCGGGCACCAGCACGTCGAAGTCGTAGGCCAGCAGTTCGTCAAACACCTTCAGGTAGCTGTGCATATTGGTGGACAGGTCGAAGTCCAGGAAAGGCACATGGCCCGCTACGACCGTGTCTACCGCCATCAGGAACTTGCGCTGCGGCAGATAGATGAACAGGTCGCCGGCCGGGGAATGCCAGTCACTGCGTTTCAGTTCCGCATGCAGCGTCCCCAGCTTGAGCTGGTAGTGGTCGCGGAAAGTCTGGGTCGGCACGGGGCGCCGCGGGTCGCGCTTTTCGCGCAGCAAAGCGGCCGTGCCTTCCTCCGCCAGGATGCGCAACCCTTTGATCTCCTTGTTCAGCACCTCGGCGCCGGCGATGTGGTCCAGGTGGGAATGTGAGTAGACCAGTTCGACGATGGGCTCGCGGCTCACCTCGGCGACCGCTTGCGGCAGCTTCGCCGCGAAGGTGGGCGGTGCGTCGAATAGCACGACGCCCTTGCCGGTGGTGACGAACACGGACTGATAGGCACCGTCGGTGACGACATAGACGTCCGACTTAACTTGTTTGACCAGGTAGCCTTTGGCCGGAATGTCGAGCGCTTGCGCTTTTATAGCGGGTAGCACCGGAACGAAGTCGGGCAGTGCGTTCTCCTGCTGAGCCAAGGCGGCCAGTGGTGCCAGCAGGGCGACCGTCAGGGCCGGTGCGGCAAGGCGTCGGAATGCGGATGTGAATGTGAATGAGGTCATGGTGGTGATTTTGGTGGTGAGGATTAATAGTGCGGATGGGATCTTTACTCGAGTTATCGCCCCGCCAAGCGGACGGCGATGGCGGCATGGTAAGGCGATTAAAACGAGGCAACAATCCGTTGTTTCGGGATGCATATTCCATGCTGTTGGATGTCGGATGATGATCCGCAACGGCGTGCCTTCGTGAAAACGGTGGGACCCAGACGGGGTGCCCTTGAGGCCGGCCAGGTCGGCCACCGGCTACGCTAAGGTTCGCAATCCCTTGAGCGCTTTTATGACTTTTCAGCGTTATCTGATACGGAAGATCATGTCCACAGTCTGCGACCATCTCAGTATGTCGACGGTGAGGAAATCCTTGTCATGCTGCTCCGCAGCGCCGCCTGGACTGTTTTTGTACAGATCGCCGGGCATCAGACCCACGGCGCCGGTCAGGTTGCGCAGTTGGCCCGACGAGACCGCGGCCACCGCGCCCAGCTTTTTGCTGAACCCGGCCGCCATGGCGTCGGCCCGGCGCTGGGCGTCCTTGACGGCGGCTGCGGTCAGTTCCTGCTCGACCTTGAAACGATCGGTCTTGCTGAAAGTGGTGGTCATGTGATCGACATTTTTCAATTCCAGCAGCGCCGCCATGATGGGGCGCCAGTTGCCGAGGTTGCGCACCAAGATGTGGACCGAGCTGCGGATATCGTAATCGGCTGCGGCGTTGGGATCGGGATTGGCGGACTTGCGCATTTCCTTGCGCATGTCGCGGACGTCGACGCTGGCACCTTCGGGCCCCTCGCCGGCCTGCGCGGCCAACAGCGCGCGCACCTCGGACGCGCGGGCCTGGACGACAGCCACTGCGGCAGCCGGATCGGGATCATAGGCGCTGATATCGAAATCGATCTCGCCGATATCGGGCACTACCATCACATAGCCTTCGCCGGTGGCGTGGATGAAGGGATAGTCGGGCAAGTTTGAGGCGTGAACGGCGAATGGCAGCAACGCGAAGGCCAAGGCGGGACAGATCGGCGTGAGCGTGCCGGACGGATGGTGGGACGATATCCCGATGCACATCGACGCGATGCGGTGTTTTCATTGGCGGCCGCTGTGGCGTGGATCAGAACGGGTAGGCCGGCAGCGTGTCGCGGGTGGTGATCCATTGCCACTCGCTGAACTGGTCCGCGTTGGTCAGCGTGCTGTGCGTGAAGCCGTTGCCGGAGGCGCCGAAGCCGCCGATCGGACCGTACACCGAATGCAGCACGGTCTGGTCGTTGATGTGCACCACGCCGGCATGCAGCGCGTCGGCGAGGCGTCGCGCCCGCGCCAGGTCGCGGCACACCACCGCCGCCACCAGCCCGTATTCGCTCTGGTTGGCCAGGGCGACCGCTTCGGCGTCGTCGCGGAAGGTGGTGATGGGCGCGACCGGGCCGAAGATCTCTTCGTCGAACGCGGCCATGCCGGGCAGCACGCCGGTGATCACGGTTGGCTCGAAGAACAGGCCGTCGCGCCCGCCGCCGGCGCGCAACTTGCCGCCGCGCGCCAGCGTGTCGGCGACGATGCGCTCGACGTTGGCGGCCTGGCGTTCGTTGATGACCGGGCCGATCTGCGTCGCCGGATCGCGCGGGTCGCCCAGCACCAGCGCGCGCGCCTTGGCGACCAGCGCCGCGGTGTAGGCTTCGGCGACGCGCTCATGCACCAGATGCCGGCCCGCCGTCAGGCAAATCTGCCCCTGGTGGAAGAACGCGCCCCAGGCGCCCGCGCTCGCGGCGGCGTCGATGTCGGCGTCGTCGGTCACGATGTAGGGGTTGTTGCCCCCCAGTTCCAGCGACACGCGCTTGAGCTGGGCGCCGGCGATCGCGCCGATTTGCCGGCCGACCTTGGTCGAACCGGTGAAGCTGATCATGTCGACCCGCTGCTCGCCGACCAGGGCGGCGCCGGTGTCGGCGCCGCCCGGCAGCACGTGGAACAGGCCGGCCGGCAGGCCCGCCTGTTCCAGCAGGCGGGCGAACACCACGCCGCCGATGACGGCGGCCTGCAGGTCGGGCTTGAGCAGCACCGCGTTGCCCATCGCCAGCGCGGGACCGATGGCGCGGGCGCCGAGGATGAACGGCGAGTTCCACGGCGTGATGACGCCGACCACGCCGAGCGGCACGCGGCGGGCGACGCTGGTCATCCCGGCGTCGGTGGTCGCGGTCAGCATGCCCTGCGGCGCGCTGCCCAGCGCGGCGGCTTCGGCGATCTCGCGCGCCACCACGTCCACCTCCCATCGCGCCTTGGCGTGGATGGAGCCGGTCTCGCGGATCAACTGCTCGGCGATCTCGTCGGCATGCAGCAGGATCAGCCGCGAGACTTCGCGCAGGATGTCGCCGCGCAACGGACCGGGCGTCCTGGACCATGCCGGTTGCGCGGCCCGCGCCAGCGACGCGGCGGCGGCGATGTCGGCGGCGGAGGCGACGCCGATCCGGCCCAGCGCTTCGCCGCTGGCCTTGTCGGTGACGGCGGCGCTGTCGAGGCCGCCGAACTGCCAGCCGTCGCTGAAGATTTTTCCGTTCCAGCGGTCGGTCGGATTGAGCAAGCTTGCTTGGTTCATGAGGGTTCCTTGGCGATGATGCGGGTTTACTTGACCAGATGGGCGCTGATGCGCTCGGCCAGCATGATGGTGGTGAGGTTGGTCGCCACCGAGGGAATGTCGGGAATGATGGAGGCGTCGACCACGCGCAGGGCGGCGATGCCGCGCACCGCGCCCCAGGCGTCGACCACGGCGGCGCGGTCGCCGCTGGCGCCCATCGGCACGCTTGAGGTCGGATGCTGGTAGCCGGCGACGTTGGCGACGATGTTTTGCCGCAGCGCCTTGGCGTCGCGCATCGCTGCGCCCGGCGCCATTTCGTGGTCGATCAGTTCCGCGAACGGCGCGCCGCGGCCGATCCGGCGCGACAGCTCGACCGCCTCCACCATGCGGTCCAGGTCGCTTTCCTGCTCGAAGAAGTTGTAGCGGATCCGCGGCGCGGCGCGCGGATCGCGGCTGGCGAGGCGCAGGCTGCCGTTCGACTTCGGCAAGGTGACGGCGCAGGCCAGCACGATCGCGCCGCCGGTCGGGCTGGCCTTAGGGTCGATCAGGTGCGTGGCCGAGATATGCAGGTCGAGGTCGTCCGGCGCGGCCTGCGTCGAACGCGTCCACACGATCGCGCCGGCCGCCGGCGTCATCGCCAGCGCCGACGCCTTCAGCGCATACACGTTGTAGAAGAACGGATGCTCCTGCAGGCGTTCGCCCACCGGCAGGTCGGCCACGGTGGCGATGTCCATCTCGCTCAGGTGGCGTTGCGGGCCGACCCCGGAGCGCAGCAGGATGGCGGGGCTGCCGATGGCGCCGGCCGACAGGATCACATCGCCGGCGCGGACGGTGTCGCCGTCGAGCAGCCGAACGCCGACGGCGCGGCCATGCTCGATCAGCACGCGGTCCACTTCGGCGCCGCCGCGGATGGTCAGATTCGGCCGGGCGCGCACTTCGGCGCTCAGGTAAGCCATGCCGGTGTTGACGCGCACGCCGTCGACGACGTTCAGCGGGTAAGGGCCGACGCCGTGCTGGCTGGCGCCGTTGAAGTCGGCGACATGGGGCAGGCCCAGCGCTTCGGCGGCCGCGACGAAGGCGCGCATCGACGGCGTGTTTTCCGCCGCCGTGCGCTGACGCACGGGAAACGGTCCGCCGCGGCCGTGCCAGGCGTCGTCGCCGGACGGGGTGTTCTCCATGGCCCGGTAGGCGGCCAGCACGTCCGGCCAGGCCCAGCCCTCGATCCCGCGGTCGCTCCAGCGCGCGAAATCGGCGGGGCGGGCGCGCATCGCCACGGCGGCGTTGACGGCGGAACTGCCGCCGATGACGCGGCCGCGCGGCACGCCGATGTCGTGGCCGAGGCGGTCCGCGTCCTGGCTATGGTAGTGCCAGTCGTGGGCCGGCGAAGCGGCGACCCGATTGGCGTCGGCCAGCGCCGCAGGATAGTGATCGGGCGTGAAATCGGGGCCGGCGTCGAGCAACAGCACGCGTCGCTGCCGGTCGGCGCTGAGGCGGGCCGCCAGCACCGCGCCGGCCGAGCCGCCGCCGACGATCACCACATCGTAGGATTGGCCGGGGCGGGGGGCGGCGCCGGCGTCGGTATTGGATTGGGTTGCGGCGGCGGCCAGCGCCGCGGCGCCTCCCGTCATTGCCGCGATTGCCGTTTGGGCGCCGAGGGTGATCACACCGCGCCGTGTCGCTTTTAAATTCATGGATACTCCGTGTAGGGCGCTCGGGCGCGCCCATCAAGTCGGACGGTCGGGATGACCGGCATGGCTTGCATGGTAGGTACGGAGGTATAACGCGGCAAGATGGCTTTTCAGGAAGCTGCGTCCAAGCGGATGGACATGGCCGGAGGGCGCGCGCGGTTGGCGCGCCGCAAGCGTTAGCGCACCGCTGTCAAATCGAAATGCGGGTTTTCGATCAGGCAAAGCAGGTTGCCGAACGGGTCGGCTAGTTCCAGTGTCCTGATGTTCTCGCCGACGTCCTGGATTTTGCCGTGGATCGTGGCGCCCAATGCGGTGATACGGTCCATTTCCGCCTCGATGTCGTCCACGCCCCAGTAGACCATGCTGCCGATCTGGCCCGGCTTCCCGTCCGGGATCAGTCCAAGCTCGAAGCCGCCGATGTTGAAGCCGACATAGAACGGCTGGTCGAAATACGGCGCGGTGTCGAATACCTTGCCGTACCACGCCTTGGCGGCGGCCAGGTCGGCCACCGGATAAGCCACCGTACGTAATCCCTTGATCATGCTTGTCTCCGCAAAGATGTTGAAAACATCATCTTGGCACATCGTCAGCCGGCGCGATTGGAAAAATGGAAGCTCTCCGGCGTGCTGGAGGCGAATTCCTGGAAATCGTGGATCAGGTGCGACTGGTCGAAATAGCCGCAGTCCAGCGCCAGCTGCGCCCAGTCGGGCGCCGAAGCCGCTTTCAGCGCGGCCGTGGCGCGGCGGAAGCGACAGATGCGCGCATAGAGTTTAGGCGTCAACCCGACCTTGTCGCGGAACTGCGCCGCGATGTGCTGGCGCGACACGCCCAACCGCGCCGCCAAGTCTTCAATACGCAGCGCGCCGTCGCTGTCGTCCAGCGCCTGCAACGCGCGCCGCACCAGCGCGTCGCCCGGCGGGATGGCCGTCAAGCCCGTCGCGCCGGCCATGCCCATGGCGCCGGCAAAGCCCGCGCCGCGCCGCGTGCTGGCGCCGCTCTCCGCGCCCAGCCGCCGCAGCAGCTCGCGTTCGATGACGGCCAGCCTTGCGCGCTCGGGCAAGTCATGGGTCCACAGCGCGTCGGCCAGCCGGTCGGCATCGCCGCGTCCCCACAGCAGGTCGATGTCGGCGCGCTGGTCGGTCAGCGCGTGCAGCGGCGCGGCCAGGAAGGCGCCCGCCGCGCCGGGCCTGAAGCGCACCGCCAGCGTCAGCACCGGCCGCGCGCTGGCGACCAGGATGGCGCGGCTCATCATGCCGACCGCGAATCCCGGCCGCCCGTCGTCCTGCCACAGGATGTCGACGCAGTTATCCGGCAGCACCCGGTGGCTGCTTGCGGCGGCCGGCGCGCGCGCCGCCCACACGCAGTCGACGTGCGCCGCCAGCGCCGGATGGGGAGGATATTCGCGATAAAACATCCCCCTATGGTAGCGCAGGGCGCCGCCAAGGGCGACTCTTGTGCTCCCGAGCCGGTTCAGCCGGTATAATGTCCGGTTCATATACACTTTTGGCCGCTCACCAATCATGCAAGATAAATATAGTCCCGCCGACGTAGAAAAAGCCGCGCAATCCCACTGGAAGGCCATCGACGCC
>Ga0247815_10001974_pt1 | contig 15299 bp, 14 predicted proteins | sample UWRJL194509B1_FD_181014 | JGI IMG/M metagenome (GOLD analysis project Ga0247815, IMG submission 181014) | Plant litter microbial communities from Arlington Agricultural Research Station in Wisconsin, United States - UWRJ-L194-509B-1 | ecosystem: Environmental > Terrestrial > Plant litter >...
TATGGTGATTCGTTGCATAAGGACCTCGAACCGATTGAAGAGGCGCTGAGAGCAATCATTCATCAGACTTGCGAGATTAGAAAAGGAAAGGTGATCATTCCTGCTTTCAGCGTGGGGCGTACCCAGGAACTTTTGTATGCGCTGAACGCATTAGAACTTAAAAATAAGCTGCCTGATGTAGCTTATTATGTCGACAGTCCCCTTTCGCTGCAGGCTACCGAAGTGCTCAAAAACCATCCGGAGGCTTACAACAACGGGGTAAAGCAGGTTATGAAAATTGACCACGATGTGTTCAGTTTCAAGGGACTAAAGTTTATCGAGAATGTACAGGAATCTAAGGCGCTAAACGCAGACCCGAGGCCTTGTGTGATCATTTCCTCTTCCGGAATGGCCGAGGGTGGAAGGGTTCGGCATCACATCAGGAACAACATTGCCAACCAGAAGAATACGATCCTGATGGTCGGTTATGCCTCACCAGGATCTTTGGCGGGAAAACTGATGGCTGGTAACCGCAGCGTGTGGATGTTCGGACAAGAATACGATGTAGTAGCCGATATAAAATCCATCCAGTCGATGAGTGCCCATGGCGATTACGAAGACCTGCTGCAGTTTTTAAGTTGCCAGGATCCCGCACGCGTCAAACAGCTTTTTTTGGTGCACGGTGAATATGACGTACAGCAGCGTTTTGCCCAGCGCATCCGGGAAAAAGGCTTTATGCATGTCGCGATTCCTGAATATCACCAGGAGTTTGAATTGTAAAAAATTATCTTTGCGCCATGGACGTATTTGGCGAAGCATTGAAGGACCAGTTTACCAAACCACCCGCAGACATCCTGTGGGTGCACAATTCTTATGACGAACCGGAAGAAATGCCGGTAGACATTTATTTTCGCAATGAAGCGGATATGCCGGAACTGGAACTCAAAGCCCTGGAACTCTGCAAAGGAAAGGTACTGGATGTAGGTGCGGGTGTGGGCAGTCATGCTCTGGTCTTGCAAAAGCGCGGTTTTGACGTAACGGGAATGGACATCTCGGCGGCTGCGGTCCAGATCATGAAACAGCGGGGCCTGAAAAAGGCCCAGGAAGGAAACATTCTGAAATATACCGGGGCAACCTATGACACCTTATTGTTCATGATGAACGGCATCGGACTGACGGGCTCTTTGCAAGGCTTGAAAACTTTTCTGAAGGAGGTTAAGAAACTCTTAAATCCTGGCGGCCAACTGGTATTTGACAGTTCCGACCTCTTGTACCTTTACCAGGAAATCGCCTTTCCTGAAAATGGCTATTACGGAGAGGTGAGCTTCAGGTACGAATACAAAAGCATCAAAGGCAATTGGTTCAAATGGGTGTATATAGATCAAAAGACGCTGCAAACCCTGGCGGCCGAGCAAGGCTGGGAGACCACGATTGTTTATGAAGATGAGCATGACCAGTACCTGGCCAGGCTCACCTTAGCTGTTTAGGCCTGTTCTTCCCAGATCATCGCAATGTTGATGATGGTCTCCACTGCTTTTTCCATATCCTGCACAGAAGCCCACTCCTGTTTGCCGTGAAAAGCATGCTCACCAGCGAAAATATTCGGACAAGGTAAGCCCATAAAGGACAGGCGTGAGCCGTCGGTTCCACCCCTGATGCTTTGTTGTTTGGGCGTAATGCCCAGCCTTTTTATTGCCTCAATACCGTTTGCAATCACCTGTGGATACTGGTCCAGCACCTGCTTCATGTTGCGGTATTGTGCAGTAATCTTCAACTGGTAAGTTGAATTTGGAAAGTCTTCAATGATGTTCTGAACGGTTGCATCCAGGAGTTCCCCATAAGATTTAAGCTCCTCATCGTCGAACGAGCGGATGATGAACCGCCCCTCTGCCTGCTCTACGCTGCCGCTGATGGATACCGGATGAATAAACCCTTCTTTCAGCTCCGTGGATTCCGGAGAAAGACAATCTACGGGCAATGCGCTGATCACGTCTGAAAGGATTTTTATGGCGCTCTCCATTTTTCCTTTGGCAAAGCCTGGGTGCGCACTCACGCCGTTGATGGTCAGCAATGCTCCATCAGCAGAAAAAGTCTCGTCTTCAATAGAACCCAGTGTTTCTCCGTCTACCGTATAGCCAAAATCTGCTCCCAGTTTCTCTAAGTCTGCTTTATCTACGCCTCTTCCGATTTCTTCGTCTGGTGTAAAAAGAATTTTAATGGTTCCGTGTTTGACTTCCGGATGGCCCATGAAAAACGCAGCAGCCTCCATGATCTCTGCCACACCAGCTTTATTGTCGGCGCCCAACAGCGTTGTTCCACTTGCGGTAATGATGTCATTGCCGATCTGGTCTTTCAGGTCGGGATGCTCTTTCATTTTCAGCACAACAGAAGGGTCGTCTGGCAGAACCAGATCCTGTCCCTGGTAATTTTCATGTATGATCGGCTTCACATCCTTGCCGCTGCAGTCGGGCGAGGTATCCATATGCGAGCAAAAGCAAATGACTGGAACATTTTTTGTAGTGTTGGACGGGATGGTGGCATATACATAACCATATTCATCCAAATGAGCATCAGAGATCCCGATTTCCAGCAGTTCAGCGACCAATACCTGTCCCAGGTCCTTTTGTTTCGCTGTTGAAGGAATGGTTTCAGAAAGTGGGTCGGACTGGGTATCAATCTGGACATACTTGCTGAACCGGTTTTGAAGTGATTTAGTTTTATTTTGATATTTTAGCATACTCTTATTTAAAAAAACAAAGTTATATATAAGATTATAATTTTGAACAGACCCTAAACAAGATAGATTGAAGACCGTACTTATTACATCCCTAACCATCCTGTTTTGCTTCAAAGCAGCTGCACAAAGCAATTACAATAAGCTCAGTATCGGAGCAGGCGGTGGCCTTACACAGTCCTTTACCGACATCGGCAGCAATGATTTCGCCCCGGCAGCTTATGGCAATGTCGAATACTTTCTGACACCTTTTTTAAGTTTGGGCAGCGAACTGCAGGTTGGCAAGATCAAGGGCGGCGACCCCAATACAGATCCGCATGGCCGGGCATTTGTGAACAGTTACAAAGCCCTGAAGTTCGGAGGTAAGATGTACCTCGGCGCGCTGACAAACTTCGAAAGCAGCAATTTTTTAAACGCAGTAAAATGGGCCTATATGGGTTTAGAAGGCGGGATTGTCAGCAGCACCATGACGAGTATTGAGCGGGTGCAGAAGAGTACTGGTTACCGGTTTCCCGGCAAAAATGCCTCTAAAGACCTTGACCTGGCTCTAGACCTGGGTATCAGTTTTTATTTCCCCGACAGGGAGGGAAAGCCCAGGTTTGCCATCAATGCCAATTACCAGACCAACGTTACCATCGGTGAGGGCCTGGACGGTTATGACGATTCGCCCATCAAGTTTAAAAACGGCAATCCGGACATCTACAATTATTACAGCATAGGGCTCAAGTACCATATTGGTATACTCGACATTTCCAGAAGACGTCTTTACCGATGAGGTTATTTATCTTATTCTTATTCATTGCCATGGAAGCAAACGCACAGCTGACGCCGTATGAACGCAGCGGCAAAAAAGAAACCGCCACATACGACCAGGCGATTGCGTATTATAAAAATCTCGATGCAGCCTATCCCCAGGCCAAACTGATCAGTTGCGGGCTGACTGACTTTGGCAAACCCCTGCACTTGTTGGTGCTTTCAAAAAAGCAGATCTTCGACCCCCTGCAAGTCCGCAAAAACGGCCTGCGGGTCTTGCTGATCAACAATGGCATCCATCCCGGTGAACCGGAAGGAATAGATGCCAGCATGATGCTGGCCAGGGACCTGCTGAAGGGCAACAAACTTCCTGAAAATGTGGTCATCTGCATCATTCCTGTGTACAATATAGATGGCAGTTTCAACAGAACGTCGACTTCGAGGGCAAACCAGAACGGCCCTTTGGCTTATGGTTTCAGGGGCAACAGCAAAAACTATGACCTGAACCGGGATTTTATAAAGACGGATTCCAAAAACTCCCGTTCCTTTCAGGAGATCTTCAATACCTGGCAACCCGAAGTCTTTGTAGACACACACACCAGCAATGGTGCGGACTACCAGTACGTGATGACGCTGATCCCTACGCAAAAAGACAAACTGAATCCGCTGCTTTCTGCCTATATGACCAAAACCATGATCCCTGCCTTGTATGCCGGCATGAAAGAAAGTGGCTATGAAATGATTCCCTATGTCAACTCCGTAGAGGAAACGCCCGACGCCGGAATTACCGGTTTCCTGGAATCACCGCGCTTTTCTACCGGTTATACCACGCTGCACAATACCATTGGCTTTATGCCGGAAACGCACATGTTAAAAGATTATGACAAAAGGGTGGACGCTACTTATGCGCTGCTGCTGCACTACATCCGGATCGTGGAGCGCGATGCGCGGATCATTGGCGAAAACAAGGCGAAAGCGGATGAAGAAACGATCGGACAGAACACGTTTGCAATTGCCTGGAAACTGGATGAGCAAAAATTTGACGAGATTGAGTTCAAAGGTTATGCCGCCAGGCAGAAAACCAGCGGGGTAAGCGGACTGGACCGTTTGTATTACGACCGGAATGAACCTTATACCAAGAAGATCAAACAATGGAACAATTTTGTGCCGGCGCTGACTGTCGAGAAACCAATTGCTTATATCATCCCTAAGGCCTGGAGCAGGGTGATCGAACTATTGAAGCTGAACAGGGTGCGGATGTATGAATTTAAGGAAGACAGTAATTTGCCGGTGGACTCGTATTACATTACCGACTATAAAACACAGCCAAAACCTTATGAGGGGCATTATTTGCATTCGGGTGTGCAACTGAAAACCGTGTCGCAAAAGCTGGTTTTTTACAAGGGAGATTTTGTGGTGTATATGGATCAGCCCCTGAACCGCTACATCGTGGAAACCCTGGAGCCACAGGCGACGGATTCATTTTTCAACTGGAACTTTTTCGATTCGGTACTGAGCATGAAAGAGCATTTTTCTGCCTATGTTTTTGAGGATACCGCTGCGGAACTGCTGAAGAATAACCCGGAATTAAAAACAAAGCTGGAACAGGAAAAGCAAAAAAAACCCGATCTTGCAAAAAATGCGGAAGCCCAACTCGATTTTGTGTACCAGAACTCTGCTTATTATGAGCAGACTTATAGCCGGTACCCGATTGCGAGATTAACAACCGAAATGAAATTAAATGTAACGCTAAAATAAATGGAATACCTAACCGAGACTCCGGTCTCTTCTATCATCATGCTCTTTACGGTCGTTACCAGTATTTATGCTTTTAATGACCATTCGCTTTACGGAAGGTTCATGCTCAACCCCTACCAGGTATCCAAAGGAAGGAATGTGCATACGCTGATCACCAGTGGATTGATTCATGCCGATTGGATGCACCTGATCTTTAACATGATCACTTTCTTTTCTTTTGGTTTTGCGCTGGAACAGATGATGGGTTCGCTGAATTTTGGGATTTTGTATTTCGTGAGCCTGATCGCCAGTGACCTGCCAACGGTGTTCAAACATAAGAACGATATGTGGTACAATAGCTTGGGCGCGTCTGGTGCCATCAGTGCGGTACTGTTCAGTTTTATTTTATTTATGCCTTTCTCTACCATGCGGATCATGCCGATCCCCATTGATATCTGGGCGATTGTATTTGGCCCCCTATACCTGGTGTATTGCGTATATGCAGCAAAACAGTCGCGGGACAACATCAACCACGATGCCCACTTTTACGGTGCGCTTGCGGGGATGATCCTGACCATTATTCTGCAGCCGGGCATTATTCCTTCATTTTTGACCCAGATCATGGGCAAGATCGGCTAGGTAGTGGCAGGTAAACTGGAAGGTTTGAAGTAACTGATCGGATCGGTCGGATCTTTAATGATCTCGAACAGGGTATGGCCCCATGGCTTCCAGAAATCCTGTAGCACCTGGGCATAGGTCTTGTGCTGCCAGTAATCAAAAATGGCTTTATTGAGGGTTCCGCGAAGCGGCATGGCTTCGATATAAATCGAACCATCTACGGGCATAATGGTATATTCCGGTAGCCGGTTGAACAAATAAGCCGAGTAATAAAAACGGGCGCAAAGCTCTTCAAACTGGGGCGCAGATAAGAGCTGTCCTTCGATCTGCTCAAGTAGTTCCTGATGGTATTTTTTATTGGTACCGTTGTCCTGCAGACAGGCCACGACACCGAAATCCTTCATCTTCATGGAAAAGGTGAGCGTATTGATCTCATCGCGGAAGCTGAAAGGCGTGTTTTGATCTTCAAGGGGAACGACAACGATCGACCATGGGGTAAAATCTTCCAGCACGACATCGGTATAGATTTTCTGGATCATGGTATGCAGGTTGCCGAATTTGTGCATCAGTCCCTGCGACATGTTTACCCCATCCTCGCTGAGTTGTTGCAAGCGCACCGCAGCATTCATTTCGATGTAAATAAGTCCGTACATCAATTTGCCCATCCAGTTGAACAGGTCATTTTCTGCCAGTTTAGACACACCGGCATAACCCTCTGAAAAAGCATGGGATATTTTGTCTTCCAGGGGCTGTATGAAATGTTCCAGTACCTCGGTGTTGCAGGGTATCGTCAGACTCTTATAAGTCCTTACACTTTCATCCAGCAGTTTGATTTGCTCCTCGCCGCTAAAATTGGCCATTTCGAGCAACCACTGCGGCAGGATCTGTGTTTCTACGACAGGACTACTAAAGGTATCTCCGCTCAGAAAGCAGTTTTTATGCTTAAAATCAAAATTCTTGAAAGGCTGGTAAATGGTGCTGATCATACTGGGGGACAATATTAGGTATATTATTTTTACATTAGCAGGTAGCTTCCGTATTTTAACTTTAGCATTACCAAAATTACCATCTCCCCTATGCAGGCATCCTTTTCTCCCTACCAACTCGAACTGAAGCATCCTTTTTCCATTGCAAAGTTTAGCCGCACAGCAACCCCGGTTTTGCTGCTGAAACTGAGCTACGAAGGACTGCATGGCTACGGCGAAGCTTCGATGGTTCCTTATATGGGTGAAAGTATGGAGACTGCCACAGCGTTTTTGAACCAGGTGGATTGGAACCGTTTCGTCTATCCTTTTGATTTTCCTGCTATCATTGCTTATTTGGACGGCCTTGGAAGCGGACACCCAGCCATCAAAGCGGCCATTGACATTGCCCTAAATGACCTCAGGGGGAAGATCGAAAATAAGCCCTGTTTTGAGGTTTACGGATCAGATCCGTTACGGATGCCCCGAACTTCCTATACAATCGGTATCGATACACCCGAAGTAATCCGTGAGAAAGTGGCCGATGCAGAGGCGCTTGGATTTAAAGTTTTGAAAATCAAACTGGGCCGGGACAACGACAGGGAACTGATCGGCACGATCCGGGAAGTGAGCAACTTGCCGCTGTATATAGACGCCAATCAGGGCTGGACAGACCGTGGAAAAGCCATTGAACTCATTTACTGGTTGCACGAACAGGGGGCGCTGCTCATTGAGCAACCTATGGACAAGGCAGACCTGGAAGGCAATGCCTGGCTCACCGGGCGCAGTCCGATACCACTGCTGGCCGACGAGGCGGTGCAACGCCTGTCAGACCTCGAACGACTGAAAGGCGCCTATCACGGCATCAATGTGAAACTGATGAAAAGCGCAGGCATGTATGAAGGGCATCAGATGATCCTGAAAGCAAAGTCAATGGGTATGAAAGTGCTGATTGGTTGCATGAGCGAGACCTCTTGCGCAACACAGGCTGGTATTGCACTGGCCCCTTTGTGTGACTGGGCAGACCTGGACGGGCCCTGGCTTACGAAGAACAACCCTTTTCAGGATCCGGAAATGGCAGGGGGAAAATACATCCTAAACCGGTTGCCCGGCCTAGGATTGTCAGGTATTCCTAAATATTTATTTACTTCTTAAGGGTATTTTTTACCTCCCGCATCAGCTGTACTTTCAGGTAGCCAAAGAGCACACCGGTAGTCAGGAAGAGTGCAATGAGCGGATATTTCGCATTGTTAAAACACCAGATGATGCCAATAATGGAAACAATAATCGCCAGGTTATAAAATACGTTGAGTGCTATTTTCTTAACCATTCAACTAGTATACAGGCATCTCCGGATCGAATTCCTGTTGCCAGGCCAGGATACCACCCTGCAGGTTGTATAAGTTGGTCAGCCCCAATTGCGCTTCCAGTTGCATCACCGCAGCAGCACTTCTTTTGCCACTTCTGCACTGGATAATCACTGGCTTATCTGTGGCAATCTTGTCTGCTTCAATCAGGATTCCGCCAAGCGGAATGTTTTCCCCATTTAAGTTAGACACCTCATATTCAAAGGGCTCTCTAACATCAATTAGTTGAAAATCTTCGTTGTTGTCTATTTTCGCTTTAAGCTCTTCAACAGTTATTTCCTTAATCATGGTTATTAATTTTTTTCAAAGATAGGAATTAGTAATAAGTATCAAGTAGTAAGTATCAAGACATGACGCAAAATCAATACTTGCGACGATGTTGTAACAACTGGCAACCTCAGGCGTTTAATAGTATTCCTTTTTAACTTTTATTCGATATGACTGCTTTATCCCGTTTCTTCTGGTTCTGTTCAGGTGCGCACCTGGGTATGCTGGAAAAACACCCTACAGAACACAATAAATACATTGGCATCGGGGCCACAATTTTCTTCACTGGTCTCTTCGCTGCACTATCTGGTGGCTATGCGATGTATTTCGTTTTCAAAGGAGATGCACTGGCTGTGGTCTTTGCATTGCTGTTTGGCATCATTTGGGGACTGGCCATTTTCAATATGGACCGTTATATCGTGGGCAGCATCAACAAAAGCGCCACTACGGGTAAGCAGGTATTGCAAGCGACGCCAAGGGTTTTGCTGGCCATCATGATCGGACTGGTGATCTCGAGACCGCTGGAGCTAAAGATTTTTGACAAGGAAATCAAAGAAAGGCTAAAGGTCAGCTACCTCAACAACCAGCGCTCTAAAATCGATACGCTCAATGCTGCTTTTGGCAACAAGTATAAGATAGAAATGGGCAAACTTGCTGAAGTGAAGGCGCAGCGCGATTCTTTACAAAACGGGATTAAGACCGACCGTCAGAAACTCAATTTCGAAGTGTTTGGCACCAAGACTACTGAGACTTCTGGTGTAATGGGCTACGGTCCGTATGCCAAAAGAAAAGAAGCGGAACTACAGAAACGACAGCAGGACCTCGACACCCTGTCGGCCGAAGTAAGAAAACTTGAGCATTTTGTAGATGGCCGCAAGCAGTTTGACGGCCTGTTGACGGAAAAGCTGTATACCAGTAAAGAACTGGACAGCCTGAGCAGTATCGCCGGTTTTGCCGACCGGAACTGGGCTTTGGGACAACTGAGTTTTACGCCTAATGGCAAGCCAGATACAACTACTGCGCTTGCGGTAACCTTCATCGGCCTGCTCTTTGTGTTTTTTGAATGTTTGCCTGTTTTTGTCAAACTGATGAGCAGTCGCGGGCCGTACGACCATGCGGTACAAAACATCGAAACCACGCAAATTCATGAATCGGACAAGGACAAAGATTATGAAGTTACTGTAATTGACGAGGTACACGACACCCGGGTTGCAACAGAAACCGACAGACGAAAGCGAAACCTGAATGCTGAATAAGGCACGGGAATTGCTGTTTTAACAACATGAAAAAACTGATTTACTTATTGTTCCTGGTTTTGGGAGTCCAACAGGTCGACGCCCAAAACATCAACCGCATCATTTCAAGGCGCTATGTAGACCGTCTGATCAAGACTTTGAGCAGCGACGACATGCAAGGCAGAGGTACATATACCCCCGGAATTGATAAAGCGGCCAGTTTTATAGCAATGGAATTCAAACGTATTGGCCTGAAGCCCATGAACGGCGCAAGCGGTTTTCGGCAGAACTTTGTAAAAGACTCGACCGACAGGCGACCACTGTTTAACGTAGCGGGGATCATTCCCGGCAAATCTAAGCCTGACGAGTATGTGATCTTTTCAGGACACTATGACCACCTCGGCATCATTAAAGGAAACGACCTAGACACCATTGCCAATGGAGCAGATGACGATGCATCCGGTACCACTGCGATGATCGCACTGGCGAGATACTATAAGAAGCTCAACAACAATGCGCGAACGCTGATCTTTGTCGCCTTTACCGCAGAAGAAATTGGCGGCTTTGGGGCAAAGTACTTTTCGGAGCAATTGAATCCGGATCAGGTTGTCGCGATGTTTAACATCGAAATGATCGGCAAAGAAAGTAAGTTTGGTAAAAACGCTGCTTTCATTACGGGTTATGAAAGGTCTGATTTTGGTAAGATCCTGCAAAAAAACCTGCAGGGAACGGAATTTACGTTCCATCCCGATCCATATCCTGCACAGCAATTATTTTACAGGAGTGACAATGCGACCCTGGCGGCCTTGGGCGTGCCGGCGCACACCATTAGTACCGACCAGATCGACACCGATAAACTGTACCATACAGTAGGTGACGAATATGAAAGTCTGGACACAGAAAACATCCGTTCGACCATTAAGGCCATTGCAAAAAGTGCGACAAGTATTGTACAGGGGATTGATACGCCCAGCAGAATTCCTAAGCTTAAGAAATAGTTACAAGGCTTTTTCCATCACGTAATCATTCATCAGGTAGCCATTTCCAATGTCCAGATCCATGGTTTCTTTGATGACGAAGCCGGCCTTCTGGTAGAATTCAGCTGCGTTATTGTTGCGGTTAACATTAAGTTGCAGGAAAGCCCCCCCCTGATTCCTGATGAGGTTTACCACTTCATTCATAAGCAGTTTGCCCAGGCCCTTGCCATGGGTTTCTGGCAACACATAGAGCTTATGTAGTTTGTATATTTTTTTGTCTGAATCCAGCACAGAAAAACTGGCAAAACCAAGGTCGGTACCATTGTCTTCTGCCATTAAAAAAACATAACCCTCCTGAAACTGCGACAGCAGTACTCCCCTGTTGTACATCTGATCGAGCATGTATTCAATCTGCTCGGGCGATAAATAACCGGCATAAGTCTTCCACCAGGTGCGGTTGGCCAGATCCTGTATGCTTTCGATGTCCTGCTCCTTTCCTTTTCTTAAAAGAATCATATCACTTCACTGATAAATAAATAAGGGGTGTTGAATATAAATTCCACAAAACCATCCGCGATCACTTCAAAATCTCCGTTTTCCGTTTGCAGTAGATTACTGGTCTCAAAATAAGCCAGGACTTCGATCCTGAAAATGCTTCCCGCTGCTTTCCAGACCTTAAAACCTGATTTGATGGCATAAGCTTTTTCAGTAGGGGTGAATACCACAATATTGATCTGGTCGATATAGCTGCCCAGTTCGCGCAGGTTACTTTGCGCATCTATGACATTGACGGCAGGATATTGTTCGGCGATCAGGTAATCCAGTACAGCATCCAGTTGCTCAGAAGGCGCATCAATCGTTTTGGTGTTTTCCTGAAAAAAATGGACATCGTCCGCATTTACAACGACGTCCACCTTAAGTCCCAAACTAATGACCTTTTCATAAGCTTCAGCACTGACAATCAAGGTAGGGCTCCATTCCAGTAACTGGCCCAGGTACTCCTCATCAAATGTTCCCAATTGATGGATGTACAACGCAGGTTCCTGTTTCTCTCTTACAATATGGTGTGAAGACATCGGGCTAAGTTAGCGCCTTTCATTGTACACTCCAAATTCTGCGATGGACGGCGCTTCTTTGAAAGTTTTGTATTTGATGCGTACTTTCTCCCCCCAAGCCGGATCAAAGCGGTGGATCCTGATCCGTGAATCGCCTTCGGCTTCAGCCAGCAGGTGCCATTTGTTGTTGCTGAAATATTCAAGTACATAGCTGGCGGCATTTGCCTTGGCCTCGGTGATGACGATGGTATTGAAGGTGGTTTCCCTGGTCAGGTCGACTTCAAACCATGGGGACTTGATGCTGGGATTGGAAGTCCATGCAGAACGGAAGCTGTCGTCTGTTGCAAAATCCATCAAGGCATAGTCGTAACTCCAGCTGGCATTGGCCGGTTTCTTTTTGGCCAGGTTAGACGAAATGATGGGTGCGTCTGCAGTTGGCAGTTTCGGATAACTTTCCGGCTTCTTGTAAATGCTCCCTATCTCTTTCAACTCCGTAATGACGTTTTCATCAATCAGGCCATCCCGGTTTGGCGCCACGTTTAAGATGAAATTACAAAAAGCCTTGTTCATCGGCACAATATTGGTATTTACAAGTTCCGCAGCCTTTTTTACCGGCGTAGTCGGAAAGGAGGTCTTCCAGAACCAGTTCTGGTTGATCGGCAGACAAGAAAGTGCAGGCAGCTTATTGGTTTCTTTAGAAATGTGCTGACCGGCACCTTGCTCGTAAGATTTGATATCGGTATAGAACAAGGCTTCAGCAGGATATTTAGCCGCGTTCAGGTCCATTACCAGGCAATTGGGCTGAATCGATTTGACCAGATTGTAAACCTCTTCAAAAGGCACGTCATCATAGGAGATCCTGGACCATGGCGCATCCCATCCATCGATGATCAGTGCAGAAACCTCCCCGTAATTGGTCAGCAGTTCTGTGAGCTGGTCCTTGACCATTTTAATATGCGGAGGGGTGATTTGTCCCGGCCTCAGTTTATGGTGTGTATCCAGGATCGAAAAATAAAGCATGACCTTAAGTCCCTGTTTGCGGAAAGAATTGACAAATTCTTTGACCACGTCCTTTTTCAGGGGACTGTTCATCACATTATAAGGGGTGGTCTTGGTATCCCAGATCGCAAAACCACTGTGGTGTTTGGTGGTCAGGCAACCGTAGGTCATATTGGCCGATTTGGCCGCCTTCGCCCATTGATCGGTATTCAGTTTTTTAGGATTGAATATTTCCGGTGAAGCATCCGGATCAGCCCAATCGTCCTCCATATAGGTAGGAATATTGTAATGGATGAACATCCCAAAGCCAAGATCCACGAACTTTTGCTGCAGGTTGTACAGAGACTCTTTCGGCTCAGTTTTGTTTTGTGAAAAACCCTTTGGAATCGGGAGAAAGAAAAGTCCGGTAAAGAGTGCAATTAAAAATGGAGTGCTTTTTGTTTTCATAGAAATCGATCAGGAACCCGATAAAAATAAACTAATTCCAAGATAATTCCTAAATTGACTACGAAAACACAACGTGATCATTATGGAAATATTTGACTGGACCTCATTCACAAAACGAATAGCGATCAAAGCAAAATTATCTGAAATCTACAATGCCTGGACGAAATCGAGCGAACTGGAAAAATGGTTTCTGGAGAAAGCTGCTTTTTTCAATACCCAGAAAGAGCCGATCAGCAAATACATCAATGCAACCGGAAACATAGCCTATGAGTGGCTCTGGTATTTATATCCGGATAAGATGACGGGGACATTTAAAAAGACCAATGGAAAAGACTTTCTGCAGTTTAGTTTTGAAGGCGAATGCCTGGTTGACGTAACGCTAACCGAGCTGAACGGCTATACCATTGTGGACCTGACGCAGCACAACATTCCTACAGATGACCAGTCGAAGCAATTTATCCGATTGGGTTGCTCCAATGGCTGGGCATTTTACCTGACGAATTTGAAATCTGTCTATGAAGGCGGGCTCGACCTGAGAAATAAGGACAAGATGCTTCAACCGATGATTAATAACTAAGCAGATCCCTAACTGCTCAGGGGTAATGTAAACCAAAATGTGCTGCCAACGCCCATTTCACTTTCCGCGCCTATAGTTCCATCATGCCTTTTTACGATTTCAGCACAAATGTAGAGGCCGAGCCCTAAGCCGGTGTATTCACTGCCTCCATGATTGATGCGGTAATAACGATCGAACAGAAAGCGAAGGTTTTGGGCAGGGATGCCGACTCCTTTGTCAGTTACTGATACTTTGGCCATTCCCCCCAACTGTTCTACCAGGACTTCAATTTCCCTGGAATCAGGGGCATATTTCATCGCATTGTTCACGAAATTGATCACGATCTGTTCTGTACGGGAGATATCTGCAAAGACTTCCAGAGTTGAATCACCCTGGACATTAATCTGAAACCGATCTTCTGTAGTCAGGTTATCACAACAATCACGAATAATTTTCAGTAAACTAAACTTTGTAGGGCTGATTTGCAATTGATCTTCATTCGCTTTGCTGGTATTTAAAAGATCCTCAATGAGCATGTAAACTTTCTCGAGGCTCTTGTTTGCCTGGGTAATCAGCTTTGGCAATACCAATGGCGAAGGGTTATCTTTCATCCTGTCCAGCAATTGCAAAGAAGCTTTTAAAGTGGTAATCGGCGTTTTGAGTTCGTGGCTGGCGATGCTGATGAAATCATCTTTATGTTGTTGCAAGATCCTGAGTTCATGTATATCAGTTGCCGTTCCGATCCATTGCTGGGACATGCCTTCGGCATTGCTAATGTGCATTAAGCGGATGAGATGCCAGCGGTATAGTCCGTCGGAACGCCTTACACGAATCTGGAACTCCCCTTCATCCGTATGTTTGTCCAGGAAATTAAAGTGTTTCAAACTTTCTTTGAGGTCATCCGGATGCACGACTGTGGTAAAATCACTGATCTGCGTATTGGATGGCTGTAGTCCTGTATAATCGTACCATCGCTGGTTGTAATAATCCACCTCACCTTCCACCGTATTTGTCCAGGCGATCTGTGGAATGGTTTCCATCATCTTGCGGAACCGGGTTTCACTCTCTGCAAGCGCCTTGGTCCGCACAGCAACGCGGTTTTCCAGCTGACTGTTTAATTGCGATAATTCCTCGTTGACAAATTTTACTTTTTCCCTTTCCCTGGTGAGCAATTCATTTGCCTGGCGCAATTCCTGTGCATGTCTTTCCTTCTCCCTATTTTGCTGCAGGAGTTCGCGGTTGGCGGCAACCAGTTCAACGGTCTGCTTTTTTAATTGTTCATCTGAAATTGCTTTCTCCCTTCTTATAGCCGTATCCTCCAAGGCCCTTTGAATTTTAGCCGGCAAGGTAAAAAGGTTATTTTTGGAGGTGTAATCCGTAACACCACTATTGATCAGGGCCACCGCATTTTCTTCCCCAATAGTACCGGAGACAATAATAAAAGGGACTAACGGCAATAAAATCTGTTTGATCTGAAAGGCTGTAACGGCGTCAAAAGATGGGAGTGAATAATCGGAAAGAATGATGTCCGGCTGGAAATCCTCCAGCGCCTTTTCATATTCAGACCGGTTTTGAACAATTTTGGAGATAAAACTTAAGCCTGACTTTTTAAG
>Ga0247815_10001976_pt1 | contig 15297 bp, 18 predicted proteins | sample UWRJL194509B1_FD_181014 | JGI IMG/M metagenome (GOLD analysis project Ga0247815, IMG submission 181014) | Plant litter microbial communities from Arlington Agricultural Research Station in Wisconsin, United States - UWRJ-L194-509B-1 | ecosystem: Environmental > Terrestrial > Plant litter >...
ACCGCTCCGTAGAGCGTGTTTTCGATCACAGTGGCCCTTACGGCAACCTAGACGGCGGTGTCATGACCGGCGCGAAGTATCTTGAACTCATGCGCGCACGAGCGGCGCAGACCCAGACAACCGCAACACCAACCACGCCATCTCAATCGACTAGCTCCTAGTAATGATACCCTATCTGTGCTATGTTCTCCCTTCTGAATTGAGTGCTGTATCCAGATGCGCGGCAAGCTGGCGACTTCACTATGGCTCTACCGATAGCAGTTCGCTTGCTCCCTCTTCATACTGCTTCCAGCAAGGCATCATATCTAGCATCGTGGCGCCTTCGCTGATCATAGCTTACTGCGTTTCATTGTCGCCTCGCACTGGCAACAAAGACAGATACATTATCGCAACGGGCCAAAGGGAAGATACGCTGCGCAAAATACGATTCACTGAGCTGTATGGTCACGCATACCCTTCAGCCCGCAGTGGTTCACACAGTATATTTAGTGTCAGTGACGCGAAGATCAGAGATTTCTCGAAGACGATTACAGCATCAATGTCGCGTGAGTTTCTGTACACCGTGCTCCTACTACGAGACCTGTGCAGCGGCGAGTCTCTGCTTGATCACTGCGTATGCTTTCGCAGCAGCCCGGACCTTGAGTTCCTCCCGAGCCTTCATCAACCGATTGTCTCCCGTGAGCGTAACGACCTCCTCATCGTTGAGCAAAACGACGCATGTAAGCTCCGTCCCATCCGTGACCGTAAACTTGTACCGGAGCTTTCCCTGGCGTTTGGCGGCATACTCCCCAAGCACTGTGAGCGGGTGGCGTACATCTACGCTGTCCTCAACGAGATGTCGCAGCACACGGAGAATGCCGAGTCGATCAACGAACGCATCACATGCAGCCATGTCGCCGTCAGTGTCAAGGTAGATTGCACCAAGCAAGCTTTCCACGATGTCACCGAGGAACTTGGGTGCGCGCAAGGCGAACAGCTCCGTCCAAGGGTACTCCTTTCCGTGCAGAAGTTTTTGCTGAATATCAGCCCGTGCACGATCAACGCCAGAGAGGTAATCGCGGATGACGCCAAGCATGGCAATGTTGCTGATGCGTAAGAACGTGGGCAGACGTAAGACGCGCTCGGTTGTAGTGTATTCGACGCCACCGCGGTTGTCTGAGCCAACTGTGACCCTCTGCTCCTGCACTGTCGAAAGGCCCGCGCAGCAGAACGCGAGAATCTCCATGTTGACTGCAGCAATGCGGCAACGCGTCATGAGGACAGGAGGCAGGCGACGAGGCGAGTGGTACACTTGCGCCGTAACGACGTTGTCGAGGAGCGAGTCGCCAAGGAACTCCAGGCGCTCGTAAGACACAGTGTGGACGTCACCGCTATAGTTGGCATGAGTGAGTGCCTCGAGGAGCAGCGACGGATGCTTGAACGTGTGGCCAATCATTCGCTCCAGTGTTTGGACGTAGTCGACAGGGTACCCAGACGGCAGCGGCTCAATGCGGCTGACGATTGACGCGACCCGCTCGCTGAGTGGTTTCCACTCGACCTTCGTTTTTGCACCGACATTGAGCTGCTGCAAGATCTCTCCAGCAGCGTCGTACCCGCCCGTCTGGTGTGCTGCTCCAATGAGCGATTCAACGACGTCGGCAAGGACCTTTGTCGACAGGACTGGTGCTTCGTCCTCCTTTTTTGGCTCGCCTTCCTTCGTAGGCTTCGGTGGCGGCGCCTCGATCGGTTCAGTCAGACGGGGCCGCCACTTGCGGGCGACCATGCGGTCACGGATGATCCATTTTGCGAGGTTGTTCTTCTTGTTCTCGTTCGCCAAGTTGAAGTTCGAGACGACGTGATCTTTGACCATAGTGAGAAAGCCTTCGTGCCACTCTGGGTGCATCGCCATCAATTGAACCGACGTGAGAAACTTGAGCACGCAGTCTCCGAGTGTCTCGACGCGCTGATAGTCGTAAAGGTCCCCGGTGAGTGGGGTCGTTATGGCAGTCCGAATGTCAAGAAGGGGAACAGACCGAAGCCTCTCAGAGGCATAGAGATGTCGCTGAATATCGCGGCTGATGATAGTTTGCTCAATCTCGCGCAAGACGGACGGAAGCAACAACGACAGCCGACCAAGGTTAGGTGGCAATATGTCCGCCTTGCAGAATCTAGGGTGTATAAGCCTTATCTTCGTCCTTTGTCCGGTTGGAAGTGTCGTGTTGTCCGCGACGAACGAGTTGGGCTGCCGGCGCAGCTTGACGACTTGCATAAACGGCGGCTCAAGCCGCTCGTCGTCTGGAATATTAGGATAGCGTTTCTCGACCTCCAAGACCTCGACCTCCGACAACGTGTCCGACTTCCAGCCTCGGAATTGGTACCACTCGTAGCGAGCGCGGTTGTCGCGAGCATCTCGTACAATGAAGAGATCCTCGACGAGACCATGTTGGGCGATCACATCTTCCAAACTGACCGCGAATGTATCAATCGATAGTGTCGGACGCCAGTTTAACTCGAGCTGTGCACGCGGGATGACAAAGAGATGGGCGAAATCGAGTCGATCCCAAGTCATATGAGCGCCATGTGTGCTCGACCACAGCAGTCTCGTCGTGCACCGCGCCGCGTCGAGCTCTCCGGCCGACAGAACTACCCTGCCAGTCGACCGAACCACGGTCTTGTGAGCAACGTCCCGCTCGTACAGCGTCATCTCAAGATACTCTAGTGGCGGCTCAACCTTTGCCAACATCTGGATGTCGCCGATGCTCTCGACCGTGATCGCGAAGGACCAATACTCGCTCTCTCCCAGCGACTCGTCGACAAGTAACCACGAGTCCTTCTGTGGCGGAACCTCCATGAAACCCTGCCGCTTCTGCGACTGGCTTCCAACCTCCACCGCCTCTTTCTCAACGGCAGGTCGAGTCGGCAGGAGGTGCATGTTGACCAAGCCGACCTGCTGGAGCTTCTGATACGCGTCAAAAGCGACCTGCCGTTTCGCTGCCTTGGGAGACGGGTGGATCATCGGCGTCTCAAATCGACGGAGCTCGCGATTGAGAATGTTGGGCAACGTGAGCGTGCAGCCGTAGAGCTGCGGAAGACTTTGGAGTGGCGGAAGCGCAGCACCTGGGACGAGCTCGTCCAAAAAGCCGTCCGGAGGGAAGACATCGTAGACCGGGGCCATATGTGCATACTCTTTGCGCCCGAGCGTATCACAGAAGTGGGATATGTGTGATGTGGCGTTGTCTATCGTCAATAGCGCTCTAGACAAGCCGGGACGTTAGTGTACTGTTGGAAGATTGGGTTAAAAGCTTACCCTGTCTCAGCGACACGATAATACTGCTGGTTGCCTTCTCGCTGAGGAGGCTCAACCGTGCGCTCGCGCATGGCGTCGCGATACTTGGCGTTCATCTGCTCCTCGAGCGCCATGAGCTGCTGCACGATGAATGTGCCGTTCTCGATATTGTTGAACATGACCACGAAGCTGCTGCGCTTCGCTCGTGCGCGTCCACGACTCTGAACCCAGCTGGTGATGTTATCCGGCCGATTGAATCGCACGACGTTGTTGCAGATCGGCACGTCCAGACCCTCCTCAAGCACGCTAGTCGCAATCATCAGATTGATTTCCCCCTCGCGGAACTGTTGCAGCGTCTGGAGTTGATCCTGTTCATTGCCGGCGCCAACAACCAGGTCGAGCACGTTACGTCGCCGTTCATCATTGGACCAACCGACGAGGAAGCCGACCTTAAAGGTGTCGCGGGTGGCAGGGTGATACTTCAAGATCTGCGCCACGAGCATCGCTGCCGTGCGCAGTTTGACGAATATGATGCCCGAGTACGCCTCATCGTGTCTCTCCGTCGTCGCTTTCTCCTCTAACAGTACTTGGACGAGTTTGTCGATCTGGTCGGCGACACCTGCGGCGACATCGTCAGGCGAGAGGGATGTCGCCGGAATTTCGACATCCTCGAGTATTTTGCGCAAGTAGCGCGTCTCATTAGTTGACCGCTTCGAGTCAAAGAACGAGAACTCCTCCGCGTCGATGGGTCGCAGCAGCTTTGACACCGAATGAGCTATGAACCAGTCTGTAGCCCAGGCACCGAGCTCAATAAATGTGTCTCGGCCCGACTGGACGAGTTTCTTCATCGCATCGAACGTGATGGTGCTCTTCTTGCGCACTGCTTTGGCGAGGGCAGATGTCAACCGCTCCTTCTCCAGCCGCTCCCTCTCCAACCGATCGCTCTCCAACTGCCCCCTCTCGGCCACATCGACCAGGACTGTATTGTCCTCGGCCACGTCGACCGAGGCCAGCTTGTCCAGACGGGAGCGCAAATGAAGAACGTAAGGGTCTTTCTCAATGTCCAGATTGTCGAACACCTTTTCCAGGGACTTGAGCGACGCAGGCTGTGGAGTACTGGGTGGCGCGTAGGTGTAAATGATGTGCTTGAAGGTTGGGGGATAGACGTAGCGCTCAAGTTCATCCGCGTTATCTTGTGTCGTGAGAGCGCGGCAGAGCAGGTTCTTCTCAAGAACCCTATAGTGATATGAGTTTCCTGGGCTAAGGTAACAACAGCGTGCTCACTCGATGTCAAGAGGGCTTGCGGTCAGACCCATCACGGACGGTCGAGTACTTTCGGGCAGGTCGTCAAAGTATTCGCGCATAATGCGAGCGTACGGATGGCCTTTGGTCGCGTGATGAGCTTCGTCGAAGATAATCAAACAGATGTCGCGGTCAAGCTTCAAGTACGCTACGAGATTTGTCAGACTTGTCAATGCATTTGTTAGAGTCAACACACCATGTCGGAGGGCCTCAAGCAGGACCTGAGCAGTGGATACGACGAGAGAATTATTGGCGACGATGTCACTCCATAGTGACGCGGACGTCCACTTGTCAGGTTGCTTTGCTCCAGTGATCGAGTCGACGTTGTACGGCAGGTGTTCTCGAAAGACGGCGGTTTGTTGGTCGCAAAGAGCGACCTAATCGCAATCAGCTTGCGAGTCATCATCGAGTGGGAAGATACGAACTGTTGGCACGAGAAACCAACATGCCTTCTTGGACCCAAGCGCGATTTGGCGCTCGACCTCAATGCGAATCCGTAGGAGCGCGATGTGCCTGCGCATCGCGGTCAATAACACGGCGTCATACTGTAGCCATAATCCACGTACGTCTTCCCGCTTCCCTATATCAATTGTACGACTTAGTAGGAGGCTCATGCGCGAGCGGACGACGCACAGTGTCAAGGACAATGATAATGTTGCGCCGCAGACTTTCTTGCAACATCTCCTCCTGATACTTGCGCGTTACCGGCCCAGACGAGTTTGAAGCAGCGCCAGGAGGCTGCTGTATAAGGGCTGACATGGTGTAGCAGAGTGTGGCGCAAGGTGCAGATCAGCAGGTGTTGAAAGAGGGGGAACACGTGCGGCGTCTAGCGCAGCAGCTATTTGGAAGAGATCTTAAGGGATCAGGTGGCAGGATGCGGGATGGACGGAGGAGCGAGAGGTGAGTTCGGGCCGGAGTTGCATCTTGCAATTGCAAGTTCACAAAGACGCGGCTTCACCTCGGTTCGGCTATACCCGAACCGTGGATTCAGACTGCTCGCTCAATCAACACATCGCAGCCCGATGAGCTAATAGTTGCCACTCTTTGTTGAAGCTCAAGACTTGGTTTTGACCAAGATGTCCGTATAAACTGTACAGCGACTGGTTGGCGGACTCTGGGCAAGCCAAGCTTGTCTGTGATACCACACGTGGCACACGGCACCATGGGGAGGTTGAACTCATAATATATTGGTTTCGAGGACTGGAAGTGCAGCGAGTCATCTTCGTTTGATCATCAGCGTAGTTCGGAACCGCAGGAATCCGAAACCGACTTTAACTAAACTTGCGCAAGCAATGTTGCCGCAAGATCGTGGCAACCAAATGACTTAGCCGAAGAGAAAACGCTGGAACTTTGATTGCTTGGTCAGGGCCACCTCTCTCGCATTTGTCAGCCCTGGTCAGCGCGCACCCACGTCAGCCAGCGCGACTTGGATCTCCGCTTCACCTAAACTTGGCGTCATTCCCTTAAAAGCTGATTTGGCTCTTCTCTTCTCTCCCTCGTATTACAATCCCCCTCGCTCCCGTCAACCGACTTTGGGAATATAACCCGCGCAACTACCGCAATATTCACAATGCCTGAACTCACGCTGAACTCGACCGCTCGTTTGCTGTCTGGTTCGCCGCACCTGCCCATTTGGAGAAGAGTGGTAAACTCATGACTGCTCAAATAGGACGCACCATTCCGTTGCTCGGCTTCGGCGTCTACCAGAACCGAGACAAATGCACTGAGGGCTGTCTCACCGCACTCAAGGCTGGTTACAGGTTCGTCGTCCGTGGTCGAGTCTCCGAGTCAGTATTATCATGCTAATGAGAGCGCAGGCACATTGACAGTGCCCAGATCTACCGTAATGAAGACCAGGTCGGACTGGCCGTAGCGCAAAGCGGCCTCAATCGCAAGGACATCTTCGTCAGTGAGTACTCCACTGTTGTTAGTAAGCCGCCTGAGGCTGATATCCCGAACTTTCTTACAGCGTCGAAGGTATACGGCAGGAACCAGGGATATGATAAGACGTTGGCGAGCGTCGCCAAGTCCCTCGACCTGTTCAAGCTCAGTAAGTGAGCTTGCTCGTCGTTGGGAGCGATGACCTAAAGCCGCCGATTTGCTCAGGCTATCTTGACCTGTTCCTGATCCACGATCCCCTGGCTGGAACACAGAAGCGACTTGACACTTGGCGCGGATTGATCAAGCTCCGTGACGAGGGCAAGTTGCTCAGTATCGGTGTGTCGAACTACGGCGTGCACCATCTCGAGGAGATCAAGGCCGCTGGTCTCGAGGCTCCGTCTATCAACCAGATCGAGGTGAGTTCTGCATGTGCATTACCGAGAAGACATTGGTAGCTAACCTGTTCTTAGCTCCATCCTTGGTGCCAGCAGAAGCCGATCGTCGAGTACTGCCGCAAGAATGGTATCGTCATTCAGGCGTACTCACCACTCGTACGCGGACAGCGCCTTGACGATGCAACGATTACATCAATTGCAAAGAAGGTGTGCTTATTCCTTGCGGTTGAGTGTCGAGTGTTGACATTGCCTTTCCTTTGCAGCACGGCAAGGATTCTGCTCAGGTTCTCATCCGCTGGTCGCTACAGACCGGCCACGTTGTGCTTCCCAAGTCTGAGCACGAGGCCCGCATCATTTCCAACTCGAACGTCTATGATTTCGAGTTGGACGCGGATGACATGAAGAGAATTAATGCGCTGGACTTGGGCGACAAGGGAGCAGTAACCTGGAACCCTGTCAATTCACCTTGAGCGTATCTTTAGAACCTCATGTATGCTAGCATGCCATCTCCGCACTTGCTTATTAAGATTACGCCTCATTCGTCAGCAGGCACACAGCCTGAGCCCCTGGGTGAAGACCAACTCCTTAAACAGCACGCGTTCGTGCAATAAATATTCAAGCTAAGGCTACTGCGAAACCCCATACAACCGCCACGGAGATCGTCCTTTCTCCTCATTTACCCAACGCCCCCCAGATCTCCGACGTTGGGACTGTTCCGACCAGTGCAGGCGAGCGCCCAAGGTCCGAGCTCCGCACGGTCAAGTAAGCCACCGGAGGAGCGCCGATCCAACTTCAAGCAAACGATGACGCGATTCCCACTCCTCGCGCGGCCTCTTATATCGACTCTTAGCCTCTCCCGCAACAACCCTCATCTCGCGAACCGCGCATTCTTGCTGCGGTCCACACACTCTGCAACCACGCTGGGCGCTTCAGGATCCAAGGTCGACCCCATGTCGGTCCAAGCCTCTGTCGAGGTGCGTGTGGATTGTTGGCCATGCGCTGCTGTTACTGAGACTCGCACGATTGCCAGAATACAATTAGTGAAAATACGGTGACTGTGTTCAGCAAGTCATGGTGCCCGTATTGCGCGAGTGCGAAGAAGTTGATCAAGTCGCTCGACGGTGTCGATGCGCAAAAGATCAAAATCATCGAGTACGTGCGGAATAGCGACTTGGAACACTCGCTAAGCATATTTCATGATAGGCTTGATGAAGACGACCGCGGTTCTGCCATGCAGGCATATTTGCAGACCAAGGTGCGTCGCTCGCGCGGGCAACCTGCCTGCTCGCCGTCCCGCTGACCCACTGCTGACTCGCCCTCCCGTTCTCTTATCTTGCCCCATGATCCGCTGCTACTCACAGACTGGCCAACGGTGCGTTTTCTCAGCTTCTATCATGCTCCCTTCGTTTGCCGTGATTGCTGACGCTTGCCTCGTGTTATATCCTTATTCAGTACTGTACCCAACATTTTCATTAGTGCGTCTTCTTAGAGGCCTTTCTCTGTCGTATGTTTATCATTAACTGACTGTGTGGCGTAGACCAGGAGCATATTGGCGGCAACGACGACATCCAGGCCCTCCACCGCAAGGGCAAGCTTCTGCCTCTGGTTAACGGCAAGCAGTAGATCGATTGTTTAGATGTAGACCGCCTATTCGCGCTTCGTATACACAATACAATGCGTATTCATACTTCAGCGTGACCACCTGCTGCCTGTGGACGCTATTATCGAGACCGAACCTGAGAACGCGTTCCAAACCACTGTCGCTTAAATCTAAACTATTTCTTCATTTGCAATGAGACGCAGCAGGAATGTCACGAGAGTGAGGTTGGCTAAGACGCGATGTAGAGCCGGGTGAGGCCGAGTGCTCGTTCTCGCTCTCGAGACTCCGAAAAAACTGCTAGCAGCGGATTGCGCTCGCCCCTGTCTCATGTTCTCCCACGCACCCTCAGCATCGCGCAGGCTATGGTCCGTTGCACGTGTTTCGGAAGCAGAGACGCTGCTGCACTCCTCTTTATGTGTGTTATTGCTGGTCGTGCGGACTGGCAGCGCGGAGCTGACACGGCCCGTTTCGCAGCGAGGAGAGGGTTGCATATGGCATCGGGCTCGCGGGTTAACTCGTGCAAGTCTCTTGTAGGCGTGCAGTGCGCGCAGAACAGAGCTGGGAGCATGCCATTACCGTCGCCTTCACTAATGCTTGCGCGCCATCGGCACAAGCACATCCGGTCCGACGAAGAAATGTCTGCATTTGCCGAGCGACAGCGATTTCAAGAGACGATGGACGACCCGCAAACAAGGCAGCGCACAGAAGATCTCGTTCAGTCACATCTTAACAAGACTTTTGCCCCGCTCAACTTCCCTCCTGAGCTCGCCATGCGAGTGATCACCCATGCCAGCTTCCGCGGCGGCCAGTATGGCCATAATACGCGTCTGTCCTTTGTAGGTGAGTTGTTTTGTGAGAGCTTGGCGCGATTTGCGGCTGCACGCGCGACCACGCTTGTCGTGCCAACCCCGCCAGACCGCGTCTCGAACCTCTCTGCAACGTTGGATCTTACTTCAAGACTGCATGCTAATGTTTCTCGAATAGGGCGACGTGTAATGCATGCCTACTTGCGCCTTTTCGTCCTCTCTGCCTGCGCACCCAGTCCGGACTCGACCGCAACAGAGGCCTTGCGGAGCCCCTTCTCGCTACCATTTGACGACATGGACGAGTGGTGTGATCAGTTTCTACACACTTACCGGTTGGGCGAGCATGTCGGTGGAGTCTGGCGCATCGAGGATGTCATGAAGTGGACACCAGCCATCGTGCAGCCCACTTTCGAACCAAGTGCGCTTCTGCGATCCTCTGGTCTCTTCAAAGTTCGTGGTGCGACTGTTGAAGCTATCATTGGCGGCATCTACCACCAGTATGGCGGTGCCATTGCCCTGCGCGCGTTCCACACGCGCGTACTGCCCCACCTCGGCGTGTTCCTCAAGGACCCGCTGCGCGAGCACGCAGAACGTCGGTGTGAAGAGATGGGTGGTCCAAAGGGATGGCTCATTGCAGCTGGCGAGGACGCGCCATCTGTCGACTTGGGCGGGCTCGACGCACATGCCACATCCGACGGCAGGCCGAGACGTTCGACATATCAACCACCTCCCCTCCGCGAGAATTCTGCTGGGCGTGTCGATCAACGAGAAATCCGCGAAAAAATTCGGGCGGTCCTGGGGTGACGAGACGTGATAGACGTTCGCATTTCCCACCATCGCTGTCTTTTCGTTGTCGCCATATCTTATCGCGCCAGGTTCTCTATAGGAGCAATTCAACTATGGTCGTCTGTTGCTAGTTCTGCTCTCGCCCGTCATGCATTAAACCCTGCAAGCAATACACTCCAGCATTTCACAATTCATCCCACTGCAGTATGTGTATGTCCCCAGTGAAGTGCAGAATTTTTGATTACTGCGCCCCTGCGGTCCATCGGCAGTCGGCGACGATGAAGCGCCACTTCAGTGATTATACAAGTGTGTAACCCACGTCGCGGCGGCCGCGGGCTCCAAGCAAGCATTTATCCAAGTAGACGTTTCGCGGTAGGGCGACATCACACTGGGCCATTCCCTTTGAAATAGTTGCACCCGAGATGGCCAATCGTGTATAGGCCAAGTGCATTATACAGTTTGACTTAGTACTAATACCCATAAACCCGAGTGAAATATGCAAGAAAAGATGGCGTCCGTCAGGTAGGTAGGTGTGCGTGTCCGGCTAGATTTGATCCCCAGGAGTACGAGTCTCACACGCGTCGCTGGCCGATGAGCGTTTGAATGGTGTCAACGAGATCCTGCAAGCCGTTAGCACTAAAGAATGGTGAATAGACATCGTCACACTCACATTGATTTGGTAAGGTTTCTTGAACGAGCAGTCAGTAAAGGGGCGTAGTGTGACTAAAGTAATTCTTACCGTTGCGACTTGGTCGAACCCAGCGTCGAGACAATCCTGCACTTGCTCTGCGCGGGCGTTTCCAGTCCTGAAGCAAGTATGAGCGCAGGACAATCATCGCGTTGCAGAACGTACACCGCAACGACAGGCAATCTTAGGCCCGACCGCTCGCTCTCCCATTGTCGAAGCTCTCGGCAGGCAGTCTTGCCGTCCTTGACCGGCATTTCCTGTAGACCGTTATTAGACTATAGTGGGGCGGAAAATACGACCGTACGATGTCCATCAAGATAAGGTCCCCGTCGAAGCCGGGGGCTTGGATCAGGTTCAGCGCCTCTTGGCCGTCTGCCGCGACCGATGTCTTGAAGCCACGCGATTGTAGTTGACGGGTAAGAACTTTCTGGTTGATAACGTTGTCCTCAACAACCAAAATGTGACGCTTGGAAGAAGTCAGAGTCCGCGTCAATGCCGGGCGGCTTGCCCATCCATGTGTTCCCAGCGGTCGGAATCGGCTGTCATGAGGATTTAGTTCACATGCTCTTCATTCGGCGAGAACTCACGCTGGGCGCGCGGGTAGGTTCGCTGCTTCTGGTGGTCGGTCTACGAGCTCGACAGGTATTCTGCGGCAGAATAGTCAGTAACTATCATGTTTCGCACGGCACAGTCTCACGTGAAGGAAAATGTGGAGCCAACACCCTTGGTGCTCTCGACGTCCACCACGCCTCCAAGCAGTTGTGTAATATGTCGCGAGACAAAGCTGATTGAGATCAGCCTCATGTCGAATAAGTGGGGCAAACGACCTACAGGCCCAGCCCGTGACCGCCTGTAAACTGGTCCTTCGACGGATGTGCTTCTGTTGGATTTTCAGCAATGCTTCACCTACGACGTATGGGCAGCAACGTACGGGAAAACCTCTCGAAGAGTTTGAGCCGTTCCTCCTGCGACAGGCCGGGGCCAGTATCGCGAACACCAATGCTGAGCCAAGTGTTGTGCGTCGGCGCGTCGTTACTCCAACTGTTGACACGGTGGACCCCTGGCGCTGGCTCATGCAACTCATCCGCCGTCTGCATGTAGACAGTTATCCGCCTATCGGGTCGCGTCAGCGACTGTGAAAACGAGATGACATTATCGAACCTTGTCTTGCATTCAGCAGTAACTAAGGCCAAAGGTCAGTAGCTTGGTCGAAGCGGGCTCGGGCCTACGCACAACGGATGGCGTTCATGAGAAAGTTGATCAAGACTTGGCTGACGCGCTGGCTGTCCGACACAATCCACTGTTGCTGAAGCTCTGACGATGCGTCGATGTTGGTCGTGATGTCGCGCTCGCGACTTTCCAAGTCCCACCAGCGTACTACGTTCTGAATGGTGTCGTAGAGCTTGCAACTTGGGTCAGCATTTCCGTTGACGACTCAAACGACGTACACACCAAGAATGGCTCGCGATGCAAGGTGAGAAGATTGACAGTGATTTTGCTGAAGTCGAGAACATCGTCTGCGATCCGTGTCTGATGTGCCACTGAAACAATGATCTGGCAGAGGATCAGAACACTTATTCCCAACAACAAGCGGAGGTATATGTACACTCTGGACGGCATCGTCTGCATCTTTCAGTAGCTGCGACACGGGCTGACCTTCGAGCTTGACATGGAGCCTTTCGAGGACCGAGCTGATGAGGTCCGCGTTCTGCCATATTGCGTTGAGTGGATTGCGGATCTCGTGGGATGTAAGGTCGACAACAATTTCCTGTTGCTTGCGCATACGCTCGGACTCTTCGATCCTCTGCAACAGCTGCTGCTCGCTTTCCACAAGAAGTCGGGTGCGACTCTGCACTCGAGCTTCCAGATCGCGGCGCATGCCACCCACAAGAAGTTGCCGCTTGACGCGGTTGCGTAAATCTTTTGAGGTGAACGGTTTGATCTGTGAAAAACATCAGGACCTCTACTAACAGAGCAAACCAAGATGCCGAGAGGATTTCATACCAAGAAATCGTCGGCGCCGGCGTTCATGGCTTTGGTGTTCGGGTCCACCCCAGCGGCGGCTGAAACGAGGATGACAGGAATTAACGTTGTTTCCGGCTGTGATCGAACGTGGCGTAGAAGTTCGTAGCCATCCATGATAGGCATGTGCACATCTACACCCCCGAGCCTTGTGAGTGATAGATGTTTTGCAAGCCACAGTTCTCATACCGGTGAGGACCAAGTCGACATTGTTTGACGTCACATACTGCGCTGCGAGCTCGCCGTTCGGAACTCCGACGACCTTGAAATGAGGGGCTAGAATACCCCTGCAGTATCTGTACAGCAGGGTTTTGTCATAAACAAGCTCTCCGGTTCAGCCCGCGTACTCACTCTCGCAGATCGGCGTTGTCATCGCAGAGAAGAATGACGCTGCCTTCCACCGACTTCTCGCGATCCTCATCAGTCATGAGAGTCCAGGATCCCAGCGTTTCGGGTTCGCTTTCAGTCTTCGAGAGGAGGGCAGCTTCGTCCGCCAGTGATTCGGTCGTAGAGGAAGGCATTGACCTTGCGGGTTCGGGCGACAGCCAACCATGAGCTTCCTCCGCCAGCCACGTACCGTAGCGCATCGAGTTGGCTTGCGATACTGGTGTGGTTAAGTCTAAGAGATCCATATCGGCCACAAATCGGTCCTCGGGTATCTATTGACACTCGGTTAGTATGTGATTGAGGACTTGAAAGTTGACAAACGTGATCGGAACCAAGAGGCAGCTGAGTACATAAATCAGCAAAGGAACCGAAAGATCAAGAGTTGGCGCACAGAAACGGTGAACGTGGAGCCCACTGCGAACTCGCTTTGGACGCCGATGGACCCACCAAGAGACTTCACGGTCTCGAATGTCAGCGCAAGCCCGACGCCGGTGCCTTCGATACTTCTGCCGCGGCAGTTCTCCACTCGATGAAAGCGCTGGAAGATGTTATTGAGGTCGTCTCTGATCGGAGTCAGAGGTGACTACGGAGGAATCCAGCTGCAGACGCACTCTGATATGCCGACTCCGGTGTCGGAGCACGAGAAAATGGCGTGAGTGGTCGAGTATAGCACGCGCACCTCGATGCGGCCCTTCAGCGTGTATTTAAAGGCGTTCGACACGAGGTTGGTGACGACTTTCTCCCAGGCATCCACATCGACATAAACTTTGGGCCCTGGTGTTTTGTTGACATCAAATTGAATGCCTCCTCGCTCGATGGCCGAACGGAAGAGACTGGCCAAGTTGGCTGTGAGTTCACCTAGATCGACGGCCCGGAACGAGGTTGAAGAGCGGCCGGCCTCAAGTCTGGCCTAACCACGCTCAGTTTTACAGCGTAAATTGCAACACGTATCTGTGCTTACAAAGTCGAGGAGAGAGTTAACAAGCTGGAGGAGGCGGCGAGAGTGACGCGAGACAAGTTGCAACTGTGAATGAGCAGCACTGTTCGCAACAATGTTCTTGTCTGCCAGAAGATCTTCAACCGGGCCGAGAATGAGCTGAAGTGGCGTTCGCAGCTCGTGGGTTACATTCCCAAAGAAAACCTGCCACGACAAGTTAGCGCATGTGCCCGATAGACGGGGGCAAACGGACCGTCTTGGCTCGATCTAGGCTCGCCAGTTCTTCAGCTTTTCGAGCTGTTGTCTCGATGCTCTAAAGCGAGTCAGAAGTTGCTCGTGGGGTGCGAGGGCCGGACAGACCGTGACTGTGGCCAAACCGGCGGAGATAGTGGTCTGTAGCAGTGTGATGTGGTTCATCTGTTCTCGGTCATACGGACGACAAGGATTCAACCCGAGCACGACAATGAGTTCGAAGCCATCCTTTACACCGACAGGAAACACTACACTGTGGTGCACAATCTATGTGAGTCATGTTCACGCCGAAGGCGAAGATGGACGCACGCGCTATGACACGGCGTACCCCAGCTAAGGCAGGGCAGCTCAGCCGCTTCGGGACCAAGTGAAGGAACCAGAACTGATTCTCCAGTAAGAAGACATTCCTCGAAGGGCCAAAAGATGTCGGGCTGCGGTGTCGTATCGATGGGTCGGCCACTTGATGTCGCCGTTGCCACAGAATCCGAAGACATTGCAGGTCCAGCTATTTCGACAACACTGGGTGCGAAGGCATGGTCATCGGGTATGCCCATCTTGCGGTGAAGCTTGAGGCGTGTCGACGATGCACTGGACGACGCCCGGGATTGTGGGCCTTTCGACGACATCTGGACCGTGTACGTCATGACGAAGGGGAAATCGACGCTGTTCTTGGTGAACTCATCGAGAATGCCGTCATAGAATCCGGCTCGAGTAGCTGCGTCAGCTGCGAGCCTAACACCGTGGATCGTCGCCATCCTGCGCTTGGCCACTACGGCCGCTGTGACCTCCCGACTCTCATTGAAGAAGCCCACGATCTCATTACCAATCCTCATTGGAGTCTGCCTCAGAGTAAGCTTCGATTCAATTCGCCAAGAGCACAGCTCACGAATGACCAATCCTGTAAACGAGTCGTCAGCACACCCAGTCATCGAACCATAGTTCAACGCACATGATAAGTCTCCTCAAGACCCCAGGC
>Ga0247815_10001977_pt1 | contig 15296 bp, 9 predicted proteins | sample UWRJL194509B1_FD_181014 | JGI IMG/M metagenome (GOLD analysis project Ga0247815, IMG submission 181014) | Plant litter microbial communities from Arlington Agricultural Research Station in Wisconsin, United States - UWRJ-L194-509B-1 | ecosystem: Environmental > Terrestrial > Plant litter >...
TACTAACGCAACTGGTGCGACAGTGACAGGACTGCCTGCCGGACTAACAGGGAAATATGATGCCGGGATATTTACGATCAGCGGAACACCAACGGTAGCAGGAACATTCAATTATACGGTTACAACAACTGGCGGTTGTGCGTCGGCGACACTAAACGGGACTATTAAAGTCAATCCCAATGCCGAAATTGCACTCCAATCTGCTGTTGCGACTGCTGCTCAGACAGTATGTATTAACTCTTCGGTTACAGCTATAGTATACAAGGTTTCAAATGCAACAGGGGCAACAGTAACAGGTCTGCCGGATGGATTAAGTGGTGTGTATAATCCGGCAACTATGGAATTTACAATTACTGGGGGTTCGGTTCAATCTGGCAGCTTTAACTATATCGTTTCAACACAGGGCGGATGCGCAATAGCAAACCTGACTGGTGTGATTAAAGTTACTCCCAACTCGACTATCATTCTGTCATCTGCTAATGGCACAGATAATCAGAAAGTTTGTGTCAATACTGCTATCAAACAGATCAGTTATCAAACAGCTAATGCTTCGGGCGCTGTTGTAACTGGTTTACCTGAAGGGCTCACTGGTTTATACAAAGATGGTCTGTTCACGATCAATGGTACGCCTAAAGTTTCAGGCACATTTAATTATACTGTAACTACCATTGCAGCATGCCAAACAGCTTCTATTCAAGGAAAAATAGTTATTTATCCGAATCCTATTGGTTTTAATGACATCGTAAGCAATTTGACCTGTGCAAATAACATGCTTAATTATCAGCTGCAGGATAATGTAAATACGATATCAAAAGGAGGAAATGCTGTGCCGGCATCATTTAGCTGGACTGTTGCGGCTAATCAAAACGTGCTTGGAATTAATAGCGGATCTGGAAATGCAATTACTGCGCTTCTGGTAAATACGAGTCATGTTGTGCAGCAGGTAATATATACTGTTACCCCAGTCTCTTTATCAGGGGGCTGCCCGGGCGCACCATTTACAATTACGGTAGCTGTACCTGTTTGCAGTGGACTAACGCTGACAAAAACTGCTGATGTAAATACTGTTTCGCAGGCTGGTGATCTGATTAAATATACAATTACTGTGAAAAATACTGCTTCAGCAAATCATACTGGGGTAACAGTTACAGATCCCTTCTTAGGTGGGGTACTGTCAAGACCTGTTTCAGGAGATAATGGCAACAATATCCTTGAGGCAAATGAATCATGGGTTTATACAGGTACATATATTGTTAAGCAGGAAGATATTGATAACAATGGAAAACCAACAGCTGCTACAGGTAATATTATCAATACGGCGACTATAAATACTACTGAACATCCAACGGTACTTTCTGCGAGTGCGACTGTAAATATCGTTACAACAGGTGCTGTTACACTTGTTAAAACGGGAATAATGAGCCGTGATTTTTCTGCTATTGTCTACACCTTCAAAATTAAGAATACGGGAAAAGTAAAATTAGCTGAACTGGATCTGAAAGATATTAAGATTCCAGGGGAAATAAGTTTGAGCAAAAATGTAATTGCAGTGGGGGAAACCATTACCGGAACTGCAACGTATATGGTAACGGATCAGGAAAAACGCGACGGGCGTGTGGTAAACACAGCGACTGTTACTGCTAAGACACCCGCCGGTGATCTGGTGACAGATGTTTCTGGTACACAGGAAAATAATGATATACCTACTGAGCTTATTATTGATGATGTTCCGCAGGCTGTAAATGACAGGGCTGAAACTATGATCAATCAACCCACAACGTTTATTATTTCAGAGAATGACATGCCATCATTTAACGGCCTGGATAAAGGAAGTATTATTATTACACGTCAGCCCTCAAATGGCCAGCTTATTGCTCATCCGGATGGAACTGTGACTTATACACCTAATAAAGGTTTCTCCGGACAGGACGATTTTATGTACACCATTACAGACCTGAAAGGTAAAATAAGTAACAAAGCATTGGTTAATATCACTGTAACGCCAATACCTGTGTTTATACCTAATACCTTTACGCCAAATGGCGACGGTAAAAATGATACATTTAAAATCATTGGAAGAGAAAGCTTCGACACAACTGATGTATTGATCTTTAACCGCTGGGGTAATGAGGTATACAGGAACAACAATTACAATGATGAGTGGGATGGATCCGGATTAAGTGAAGGAACTTATTACTATTTAATTATATTCAAAAAGGGTGATAATCAAGTCAGTAAAAAAGGCTGGATCTTGATTAAAAGATAAGCTATAGCTTATTTAAAGAGGAAAAGAATGAAATGTTTTTATAAGGTGCTTTTGCTGATCTGCTTGGTTTCTCCGTTCACGGGGCAGGTTATTGCGCAGCAAAACATTCAGTTTTCTCAGTATATTTTTAATACTCTTAGTGTGAATCCTGCCTATGCGGGATACAAGGAAGAATGGTTTGTACAATCGGCGCTGCGCAACCAGTGGGCAGGGTTAAAGGGGGCACCTAAAACCGCTCAGATCTCTATAGACGGAATTCTGGATCCTCAGGATACTAAACATGGTGTAGGTTTTCAGCTCACATCTGATAAGTTAGGGGCGCAGTCTTCTAATTCGGCGACTTTAAATTATGCTTTTCGTTTGCAGCTTGATGGTGCTGATACGCGGAGGCTCAGCTTCGGACTGGGGGTAGGGGCCGCACAGTATAGTCTGGATGGCGGTGCGCTGACTACGGTTGACGGCGGCGATCAATCAGTTCCGGTAGGCAACAGCAGCAGGATATCTCCGGATTTCCGGGTTGGAATCTTCTATACTACACCTTATTGGTATATTGGCCTTTCCGCCCTGGATCTGCTGTCCGACACCAAATCTGCTGATGATTACAGAAGAACATCCGGTATGGATGATAATATTGTCCGTACACGCCACCTTTATTTTATAGCAGGGTCACTGATTAATGTTTCTCCTGATCTGCGGATCCGGCCGAGTATGATGATCCGGGAAGATTTTAAAGGTCCCACTAATGCCGATTTTAATGTGATGGGTATTTTTAGTGACCGGATATGGCTTGGAGCAGGATATCGTACGAGTCTGAAATTACTAAAAAAAGAATACCAGAATACAGATGTCAGCAGCCAGTCTGCTATCATAGGAATAGCTCAGTTTTATGTGAATGAACGCTTCAGAATAGGATATTCCTATGATTATGCGACTTCAAAACTAAATGGTTACCAGAATGGTACACATGAAATTACTGTTGGCATAGCTTTCGGAAAGGCACCAAAAGCTTCGATTTGTCCCAGAGTTTTCTAAAATATATTTTGTAATGCGGATGTCATAGTCTATGTTTGCCTACTAAATCTATAGACATTATGCTTTGTGCCGAATCATCTCTCTCTTTATTATCCATCAAGTGGGTACTCCGACCAGTTTATGAAGTAGATTTCTGCTATTGCTGTGCTTTTTAAGAGTAAGCATTCATCTTCAATCATTCAAATGTCAAACAAAATATGAAAACATTCTACACTAAAAATTTATTGCCTTTTATTTTTTCTTTGCTGCTCATGCATGCTGCCACACTGAAAGCGCAGGAAAATCAGCTAATTGAAGTTACAGGGAAAGTTATTGATCAGGATGCGAAAGTGCCGCTTGCGGGCGTAAGTGTGTTGATCAAAGGTACAATTGCGGGTACGACAACAGATCAGAATGGTCAGTTCAAATTAAGATCTAAACTTAAATTTCCATTTAAACTGGTCTTCACCAGTATAGGTTTCAAAACCCAGGAGTTTGATGTGAAAGAATCCGGGCTGCAGTTAAATATCGCTTTGGTAACCCAAACCATAATTGGTAATGAAGTAGTCATCACAGCCTCCAGGGTTCCGGAAAACATTCTTAAATCCCCTGTGGCGATTGAAAAATTAGATATTAGGGCAATTCGCGAATCGCCGGCACCAAGCTTTTACGATGCATTGGAAAATGTTAAAGGTGTGCAAATGACAACAGCGAGTTTAACTTTTAAAATTCCCAATACCAGAGGATTCAATATCCCGAGTAACTACAGGTTTATGCAACTGGTGGATGGTATAGATATGCAGGCGGCAACATTAGGGGTACCACTGGGAAATGCGATCGGTCCGACTGAACTGGATATTGCGAGTATTGAGATTACACCAGGTGCAGCATCTGCATTATATGGAATGAATGCGATCAATGGTATGTCTAACCTGATTACCAAAAGCCCTTTCCTTTATCAGGGCCTGAGTTTTTATCAGAAATCGGGAATTAATCACGTGGGCGGTACAGGACGCGACGTAAGTAACCTGACGGAGACCGCTATACGTTATGCTAAAGCATTCAATAACAGATTCGCTTTTAAGGTGAACTTAAGTTATTTAAGGGGAACAGACTGGCTTTCAGATACGCGCACTGATCAGAACCCCAATAACCTCAAAAGTGCAAATCCTTCCTTTGCTGCTTTAAACGGAGCAAGTAACGTGGCGTTTGATGGTTGGAATAAATATGGCGATGATGTGCTTGCAGGGAGTAATACTGTTTCTGTAAGTGGATTAAATATTAATGGACAGGCTAATCAAACACTCAATGTTGCAAGAACAGGTTACTGGGAAAAAGATCTGGTAAATCCGAATGTAGATAACCTGAAGTTTGATGCAGCGGTACATTACAGAATCGGCGACTTTGCTGAGATTTCTTATGATTACAGGATTGGTAAGATGGATGGCGTATTTCAACGCGGAAACAAGATCCAGCTGGATAATGTAATTATTCAGAATCATAAGCTGGAACTGAAAGGAAGTAACTTCCTGGTCAGAGCATATATGTCGCTGGAAAACTCGGGCGATTCCTATAATGTGAAACCTCTGGCAGATAATCTTGATCTGGCCAGTGGCGGAAGCGGGACAGCCTGGGGTGCTAAATATAAAACGGCATTAAATACTTATGCAACAGCTAATGGGGGAACGTTGACGGACGCTAACCTGGCTGCTGCTACCGCATACGCAAGACAGCAGGCAGATGCTGGTCGCGTTGAGCCTGGAACACAGGCTTTTGAAGACTTGAAAAGAACTATTATTGGTGTAAATAACTGGGATATTAAATCGTCTGCCATTCCTGATGCACCTGTTACAGGTGGTGCGGCATTGATACAAAAAAGTCGTATGTACCATATTGAAGGACAATGGGACTTATCTAAGCAAGTGAAATATTTTGACCTGCTGGTTGGTGGAGATGCAAGACAATATTCGATTATTCCTGACGGAAACAGCTTTGTTGATTTCAGCAGGGCGATAGCTGACCGCGGCAAGCCACTGGAAGATGGATCTTATGGGAAGAACATCCATTATAAAAAGATAGGTGCATTTGCGCAGGTGACAAAGACCTTTTTTGAAGAAAAGCTGAAGTTGTTTGCTTCTGCCCGTTATGATTACAATCCGGAATTTGATCCTAAACTCACACCGAGATTTGCTGCGGTATATTCTCCGGATACACACAACAACTTCAGGGTCACTTATCAGCAGGGATATCGTTTCCCGGGTTTATTTGAAGCACTATCTTACGTTAATAATGGTCGTGTGAAAAGGGTAGGAAGTTTGTCCTACATCAATGAAGGATTGGGTTATCTGGACAATAGTTATACCCGTGCATCTGGTGTGCTCTTCAATTCTGCGGTGAATGCAGCTGTAGCCGCTGGAAGTGAAAGAAATGCTGCTGCTCTGGCAAACCGTGATTTACTGGTAAAAGCAGATTTGCCTAAAGCAAGTCCGGAGAAGATCAATTCATTTGAAGTGGGATATAAAAGTGTATTGCTGGAAAACACGATTTTCCTTGACATAGATGCTTATACAAATACTTATACCGGATTTCTTGGTCAGGTACAGGTCGACGTGCCTAAAGGGGCTACTGTTGGTTCTGATGCGGCTGTACTGGCAATGTTAGATGCTAACCGCGATTCGGGACAGGACCGTTACAGGGTTTATACCAATGCTAAAAATAAATACAGAAACTATGGCTCTGCATTAGGAGTTACCTATAACTTTTATAAAAAGTTTACAGTAGCTGGTAATGTGAGTTATAATAAGATAAAGTCCAATGAACAGAATGATATTTTCGTAACGGGCTTCAATACACCGGAATGGGCAACGAATTTCACTTTTGGTAATCGCGAGATAGTAAAAAACCTTGGATTTAGTGCTGTTTATAAATGGCAGAACTCATTCTTATGGGAAAGTCCGCTTGTTACGGGTGAGGTCAAGGCGATCAATACGTTCGATGCACAGTTTACTTATAGAATTCCTCAGGCAAACGCAAGTATCAAAATTGGAGGAACGAATATCTTTAATAAGCCGTTTCTTCAATATGCCGGTGGGCCAACGCTGGGTGCACTTTATTATGCCGCGGTTACTTTTGAGGGACTGCTGAATAAATAATATCTCTTAGTAATTCCAGCCCGGCCTCATCAACGCTGGCACTGGAATTACTCAATACAATTACCCCGGCTTTTTTGCCCGGTATAAATCCGCAATAACTGCGAAAGCCCGCTGTTCCGCCATTGTGCCAGACTACAGTATCGTTATCTAAAGGCTGTATCATCCAGGCAAGTCCGCGTTTAAAATCCTCCTGGTGATCTGTGGGCTGGTGGCTAAGGCTGTAATCTGCATTGATTTCATTGATATTGGCTTTCAGGTAAAGCAGCATATCGCTCACAGTAGATTTTAATCCGCCGGCGGCCTTAAAATTTTCCAGATTCCAGTACGAAACAGCTTTTCCTGTTTCATCTGAATAACCTGTAACCATGAATTTGTCTTGAGGTGCAGCAACTTCATAATGCGTATTTAACATCTTAAGCGGGCCGGTGATATTCTTTTGGAGAAGTTGTTCCAATGGCATTTGATATACATTTTCCAGGATTGTTCCTAACACGGCAAAGCCCAAATTCGAATAGACCGACACTGATCCAGGGATGGTATCTGGTTTGAATTTTCTGAGAAATGCATAAATCCCTTCTTTAGGATAGTGCAGGTAGGGATTGGCTGGATCGAAGCCTTGCTGTTTATCAAAGTCATCTGGTAGTGATGGCAAACCTGAGGTGTGGTTGCTGAGGTTAATTATTTTTATAGGACTTCCTTTAAACTGCAGCTGGTTAAAGTCGCCGGGAAGATATTTCCTTATATCGTCATTCAGCTTAATTTTACCCTCATTAACTGCGCGTGCCAGCAGGATTGCCGTAAATGTTTTAGAGATAGAGGCAATTTCATAAAGCGAGCTGCTGGTTGGCAATTCATGAGTACCTTTTTTTGTTTCTCCATAGAAGAAAAGCTCAGTTTTATCTTTGTCGACGATACCGATACTCAGACTGCTGTTATTGGGATCTTTCAGGTAGTTCATCGCGACCGCATCGATTTTGATTTGCAGAGACGTTTTACGCGGGTTATTTGTTTGAATGGACTTCGGATCCCTGGGACCGGGAATTAACTTTTTATTTTCAAATGGCAGCCATAATATGCCGCTGATCTGGTTGCTTGTATTGAGCATAATTTCCAGCGATAATTTTGATCTTTCAAAGTCGACCATAAAAAGTATACCTCTCTTGCCGGCACCTGCGTAATGGTAGTTATTGATTTTACCAAGAGGACTTTTTAGATTGGCCCTATAGAAAGTGGTGGTATTGCTTTCAGATGTACTTTGTCTGAATTCATCGGACAGCATTTTGTGAATTGCTGAGAATTCATCATTATTATAAAACCCGATGAGCTGTTTCACGATTTTATCTGCTGCCAGGCTATCCTGACTATTGGTTTTAACCTGTGCAGCTACAGTGATATGAGTCAGTAACAAGAGGATAACAGCTAACTTCTTCATTCTTATGAAATTTATTCTTTAAATATATTAAAATATTTCAGTATTAGCCATGTAACAAACCCGGAATATGATCATCTAAAAGCGGGCTATTTGTTATTTATCATAAAAACCAGGATGATCTCAAAATTCAATGCTGTTGTTTTGCTCGCACTCGCATTAAATGCCAGTGTGTATGGTCAAAGGATTACCAGAATTGACGGAACTACGATTACCGGTGATTCGCTCAACGCTTACCTGCCTAAATTAATGCAGAAGGCCAATGTACAGGGGATGGGATTGGTTGTATTCAATAAAAATAGGGTGGTGTACAAAAAGACATTTGGCTATAGCCGTGCCGACAAAAAAATACCGCTGTTACCAACCACCAATATATATGGCGCTTCATTAAGCAAGTCTGTATTTGCAGTGCTGGTCATGAAACTGGTTCAGGAGGGAAAACTTAATCTGGATAAACCACTGCAGGAATATTTGCCACATCCTATTTATGATTATCTGCACCTGAAGAAATGGCATGACGACTTCAGTAGTTTAAAAAATGATACGCTTTACGCAAAAATAACGGCCAGGATGTGCTTAGACCACACTTCTGGTTTCCCTAACTGGAGATGGGATTTGAAGGATCAGCAGTTAAAAGTACTGCAGACACCTGGCAGCAGGTATAGTTATTCCGGTGAAGGTATGGTTTATCTGCAGGTAGTGATAGAAAAGATGCTGGGTAAATCTTTAGAGCAATTGATGGATGAGGAGATTTTCAATCCCCTCCGCATGGAATCGTCGGCCTATACTTTTCTACCGGCTTTTGAGCAGGATTACAGTTTCGGCCATCATGTGAACGGGGAATTATATGAAAAAGATAAAGACAATGAGGCGAGGTCTCCCAGTACACTGGAAACGACACTGAATGACCTTTCTTTGTTTGTAGCAGGTGTAATGCAAAAGAAAGTAATCAGTGCAGCATCAACAGATAGCATGTTTAAACCACAAATCCGGGTTGGGTCGGTGCTACAAATGGGACCGCTGTCCATACGGGATACCAACGCTAATGACGGTATTCAGCTGAGCTACGGACTGGGTTGGGGATTATTGAAATCGCCTTTTGGATGGGGAGCATTCAAAGAAGGACATGGTGATGGTTTCCAGCATTACATGATCATATTTCCAAAACAAAAAACAGGTATACTGATCATGACAAACAGCGATAACGGCGAAAGGATCTTTAAAGAGCTGCTGGAATTATGTATAGCAGACAAGTATACACCATGGAAATGGCAGAATTATATTCCCTATACGGGATTATAAATCGCCCACCAGTTTTTGCCACACGTTTTCAGCCAATATTTTATGTCCTTCCGGTGTTGGGTGGATACCATCCTTTTGATTGAGTTTGGGTACGCCGCCAACGCCATTTAATAAAAATGGGATGAACGTCATGTTATTCTTCTTTGCCAGTGCCGGGAACATATTTTTAAAGTCCGACGTATATTTTTCGCCCATACTGGGTGGCATCTGCATCCCTGAGAGCAGCAATTTAGCTTTTGGATATTTGTTTCTTACCCGGTCAATTACCGCCTGGATGTTTGCCGCTGTTTCCTTTACCGGCAGGCCTCTCAATCCATCGTTGGCACCTAGTTCAAGCACAAAAATATCTACCTGCTGTTTTAAAAGCCAATCTATACGGCTTTTACCAGCTGCGGAGGTCTCACCACTAAGTCCGGCGTTAATCACCTTATAGGGTAAAGCAAGCGAGTCGATTTTATGCTGGATAAGGGCCGGATAGGCCTGATCGGGATCTACACCCAGACCTGCGGTTAAGCTGGTGCCAAAAAACAGAATGTTTTTTACAGTAGTATTCTTTTCTGGCTTGATTGCTGTTGTGGAATCTGTTACTGTAACTGAATCTTTGTCAGCTACCTGTTTCTGATCATTGTTACAACCGGCGATCATACCTGTCATTACTATCGGAAGGAGGAAATTGCGTAACTTATTTGCAGTCATATGATGAATAAAGTGTTTTTGATCTATATTTAAACGTAACAAATCTTGATTGTATAGCTCAAATATCAACAATTAAACCCATTACATTGGAAAGCATTTTAAAAATTAAGGAAGTCACCAAGCGGTATGAAAGTGCAGGAACAGCATTAACCATACTTGATCATATCAGTTTCGCTGTTGAGAAAGGCTCAACAGTTGCTATCACCGGCCCTTCCGGAAGTGGAAAAACTACGCTTCTGGGTTTATGTGCAGGTCTGGACAGCGCAACTTCCGGCAGTATAGAATTGAATAATGTGACATTAGATCATCTTTCGGAAGATCAGCGTGCTGCAGTAAGAAACCAGCATGTAGGATTTATATTCCAAAACTTTCAGTTATTGCCTACGCTAACGGCAATAGAAAATATCATGGTACCATTGGAACTTCGGGGAGAGAAGAATATACGACCCCGCGCAATGGACTTGCTGGATAAGGTAGGTTTATCCGCCCGTGCTGATCACTACCCTGTACAACTATCCGGCGGGGAACAGCAGCGTGTTTCGCTCGCGCGGGCTTTTTCAAATACACCAGCTATTTTATTTGCTGATGAGCCGACGGGAAATCTGGATGGTGAAACAAGTGAGAAAGTGATTAAACTGTTGTTTGGCCTGAATAAGGAAGCAGGCACGACTTTAATTATTGTGACGCATGACCTTGAACTGGCTTCCCGTACGGATAGAATTATCCGTTTAAAAGGTGGTGTAATTATAGCTGATGAACAAAAGACTTATGCCTGATTTACCTGTATTCCGAAAAACCGCGCCTGTGTTATGGTTATTTAAAATGGCCTGGCGTGATAGCCGAAAAAACCGATCCAGGCTATTGTTATTCACCTCATCTATTGTTTTAGGTATAGCGGCACTAGTGGCTGTCTATTCGTTTCGGGACAATCTGCAACGCGATATTAATAATCAGGCCAAGAATCTGACTGGTGCTGATCTTGTTGTTGTCAGCAGGAAGGAGATGAGTAAATCAATGACGGCCAGGCTGGATACGCTTGGTGATGAACGCGCAAAGGAACTCAGCTTTATTTCAATGCTGTATTTTATCAAAGGCGAGGGGAGTCGCCTGATGCAGGTAAAAGCCCTGGAAGGAAACTATCCGTTTTACGGTGAGATCGAAACTACACCCCTGGTTGCTGCTAAGGAATTTAAAACTGGCAGGAATGCATTAGTAGATAAAACGGTTATGCTGCAGTTTGGCGCAAAACCAGGTGATTCCATCAAGGTTGGTCATCTTAATTTTGCAATTTCGGGCTTTCTGGATAATGCACCGGGGCAAACAGGGGTAACCGCTCTGGTCACTCCGATAGTTTATATCCCGATGAAATATCTGAAAGAAACGGGACTTGCACAGGCAGGCAGCAGGATCAATTATTTCTATTACTATAAATTTAAGAGTGAATCGGCTCTTCAGCATACCATCAGAACGATACAACCTGCACTGGAGAAAGAGGGTGCCGAGTTTGAAACTGTTGCTTCTAAAAAACAAAGTACAGGCAGGTCATTTCAGGATCTGAGCCGTTTTTTGGCTTTATCGGGATTTGTCGCTTTATTGCTGGGATGTATCGGTGTGGGCAGTGCAATTCATGTTTATATCCGCGAAAAACTGGCAGCTATATCTACTTTAAGATGTCTGGGCGTAAGGGCATGGGAAGCATTTTTTATTTATTTGATTCAGGTGACTGTGATCGGATTTATCGGAGCGGTAATAGGAGCGGTTTTGGGTACAGGTATTCAGTTTCTCCTGCCTATGGCGCTAAAAGATTTCCTGCCTGTTGAATTTACGATGCAGGTTTCCTGGATGGCCATATCACAGGGGATTATTACGGGTGTATTGATCTCCGTACTCTTTGCCTTGCCTTCATTATTAGGCGTAAGAAATATCTCACCTTTAAATGCCATCAGGTTATCTTTTGAAGAATCCAAACCAGCAGCAGCACCGCTGAAATGGCTGGTATATATCGCAATAATTATATTTGTGTGGGGTTTTGCCTATCTCCAGATGGAAAACTGGATGCAGGCTACCGCATTTACCGGCAGCATACTCATCGCCGTGCTGGTGTTCTACAGCTTATCAGGATTATTACTTTGGCTAGTCAGGAAAACACTCCCTGCAAGGGCGGCATATATCTGGCGCCAGGGTTTTTCAAATTTGTACAGGCCAAATAATCAGACATTAATGTTGATTGTAGCTATCGGGCTGTCTACCATGCTGATCGCTACCTTGTATTTTGTGCAGGGACTGCTTATTGGTAAAGTAAGTTTGTCATCGGGAAAATCACAAGCGAATATGTTGATTTTTGATATTCAGAGCGACCAGCGCAGTGCGGTAAATGCGTTAACTAAAAAACAGCATTTGCCGGTGATGAGCGAAGTAGCGGTGATCACTATGCGAATTGATGAAATTAATGGTAAAACAGCAGCACAACTGGCATTAAAGGATAGTTTAAGTTCCAAACCTAAGCCTGCTGAGCAGGAAAACCAACAGCCCCGGGAATCGTCTGCCCGCGCCTTTAAAAGTGAACTGCGTGCAAGTTACAGGGAAGAACTTACGGGTGCAGAGCAGGTAACGAGTGGAAAGTGGGTAGGCAGGGCAAAACCTGGCGAAACAATTTATGTGTCTTTGGATGAGCGTTATGCTGAGAGAATAAATGTAAAAGTAGGTGACAAAATACAGTTTAATGTACAGGGGACATTGATACCTACTGTAGTAGGAAGTTTGAGGAAGATAGATTGGGTAAGAGCACAAACAAACTTCAGAATACTTTTCCCTTCAGGCGTATTAGAAGAAGCGCCCCAGTTTTTTGTATTGATGACCAAAGTTCCTGACGCTAGGGTTTCTGCAGCATACCAGGCGTCGGTAGTGCGTGCATTTCCAAACGTTTCGGTAATTGATATGGGTTTACTACTTAAAGTGCTGGATGAATTACTGGGTAAAATTAGCTTTGTGATTCGATTCATGGCTTCCTTTAGTATGATCACTGGCTGGATTGTGCTGATTTCTGCCGTAAGAAGTAGTAAGAATCAGCGATTGAAAGAAATTGTGTTGTTGCGGACTATCGGAGCTAAAAGCACTCAGATCTTAGCGATCACTGCGATTGAATATTTGTTTCTTGGTGTATTGTCCGCTGCAGCCGGAATTCTGATGGCTATGGGTGGAAGCTGGGCACTTGCAGTGTTTAGCTTTGGTTCTGTATTTACACCGCCGGTGCTGCCGGTACTGATTTTGTTTACAGGAGTTACACTATTTGTAGTCATAACAGGTATGCTTGGCAGTCGCGGTGCACTGAGTCACCCGCCGCTAGAAGTCTTAAGGAAAGATAGTTAGCAGGTATTATGTTCAGGACATGAAATTCGGAACAATGTTTGCGTATTAATGGAAAAAATAATTTACAGCCGGAATAATTATGAAGAAAAGAATACACGTTCTTGAAGATGATCAGGATATCAGATACATCATTGAGTTCTTATTAAAAGATGAAGGATATGAATTACAGCTTTCATCGACCTTTGCGGAACTTAAAGAAAAATTGAATGACGCTTTGCCAGACTTATTTATTATCGATGTGATGTTGCCGGACGGTAACGGAATCGAAATTTGTAATGACCTGAAAACAGATATGTTTACGAAACATATTCCTGTAATTGTGATGTCTGCTAACCCTGGAAGTCAGGAGAAAAGTGTTACTGCATCGGCGGACGACTATATTGCAAAACCATTTGATCTTGATTATGTGGTGACAAGGATAGAGAAATTACTTGCAAAATAATTACCATGATTTTACTGGAAAACGAAAATATCAAAGTAGCCATTTCACCAAAGGGTGCTGAATTACAAAGCATCCATAGTAAAACGACTGATTTTGAATACTTATGGAAAGGTGATCCGCAATACTGGGGCAAATTTAGTCCGGTACTATTTCCAATTGTAGGCGCATTGAAAGACAATAAGTATATTTTCGGGAACCAGGAATATGAGCTTCCCCGTCACGGGTTTGCGAGAGACCATGAATTTGATTTCGAGCAAATCAGTAACGAGGAAGTTTTATTTACGCTTTCGCAGACAGCGGATACCTTGAAGGTTTATCCTTTCGAGTTTAAATTAGGTTTGCGTTATCAAATAGCCGGTACTAAAGTTTCCTGCAATTATGAAGTTTATAATCCGGGATTGGAAGCGCTTTTATTTTCAGTAGGAGGGCATCCTGCATTTGCAGCACCGCTGACAGCTGGTAGTGTTTATGAGGATTATTACCTGGAATTTAATAAAGACGAATCGATTACTTATCATAAAATTGAAGACAACCTGATAGCAGATGAAACTGCATCGCTTGTTCTGGATGATAGTAAGCTGGTATTAAAACATGAGCTCTTCTATAATGATGCGCTGGTGATAAAAGAGCTGAAAAGTGACTCGATCAGTTTAAAGAATAAAAGAAACCAGCACGGACTGACCTTTAATTTTGAGAACTTCCCTTATTTTGGTATCTGGGCGGCCAGAGATGCTGATTTTATCTGTTTGGAGCCCTGGTGTGGTATCGCAGACGGTGTAAACCATAATCAGCAGCTCCGTGATAAAGAAGGAATTATCTCTCTGTCACCGGGGCTGGATTGGAAACGTAGCTGGTCGGTTGAAGTATTTTAATCTCCTTTTACTACCCTTAATATTAAATGTGAATGCTGACCTGATTTAAAGTATATGCGGTGAGTCGCTTTTTGGAAGTCGGACTCATCAGCTTTATATATATTAACAAATTGCTGTGGATTCCGGTCTACCAAAGGAAACCAGGAACTTTGCACCTGTACCATGATCTTATGGCCTTTCTTAAAGCAATGAGCCGCATCCTGCATATCAAATTTCACTTCTGTTATTTTGCCTGGAACCATTGCTTCCGGCCTGACAAAACTATTTCTATATTTAGCACGCATCACTTCCCCGCGCACCATTAACTGAAATCCGCCCATCTTCGTACCTGGTACCGGACTGTCATCAGGTGCATCTCCGGGATAAACATCGATGAGCTTAACTACAAAATCAGCATCTGTGCCTGTGGTGGATACAAATAAATCGGCTATGATATTTCCGGAGATGATCACATCATCTTCCAGTATTGGTGTCTGATAAACCAATACGTCCGGTCTTGTTGCTGCAAATCGCTGATCTTCGTACATAAAGTCGCTGCCACGATCTATCCTGATTTCTTTGGTGTAAGGGACAGGTTTATTAGGATCGCTCAGGAACTCATCATATTCAGATTTAACAGTCGCCGGTGCCTCGAAGGAGAGCTTTCCATTTTCATGGAAATACAGATTTTTTTCCTCTGATTCCACAGGTGGCCAGGCTGAATATTTTTTCCACTGGTTGGATCCTGTTTCAAATATGGTGGCTTTTGGTAATTCAG
>Ga0247815_10001978_pt1 | contig 15289 bp, 10 predicted proteins | sample UWRJL194509B1_FD_181014 | JGI IMG/M metagenome (GOLD analysis project Ga0247815, IMG submission 181014) | Plant litter microbial communities from Arlington Agricultural Research Station in Wisconsin, United States - UWRJ-L194-509B-1 | ecosystem: Environmental > Terrestrial > Plant litter >...
TGATAATGCAGAATTACAGCAGTTTTATTATCATCCTGATCATTTGGGAAGTTCTTCGTATATTAGCAACTTAGATGGAGAAGTCGTTCAGCATATAGAATACGTACCTTTTGGTGAAGTTTTCTTAGAAGAAAAGAATGCCAAGTGGAATACGCCGTATTTGTTTACGAGCAAAGAACTTGACAAAGAAACAGGAATGTATTATTTTGGGGCCAGATATCAAGATCCTAAATTAGGAATCTTTATATCTGTTGATCCGCTGGCGGAGAAATATGCAGGTGTTAGTTCTTATGCTTATACTCTTAATAATCCGATTAAATTTATTGATCCAGACGGAAGAGCTGTTTCAGATCCTCCAGTCATATGGATGAAATCTGATTCTCATAGTATGAGTATTCTAAATTTTGGTAATGGATTTAAATATAAAAAGGGAGATAATTATTTTGATCTTTTTGCTCATGCTAATCATCAGAAAATAATAGGAAGAGATTCTAACGGTAAACAAGTTGATGTAAGAACACCTAAAGAGTTTGTAGCTTTAATGAGTGCTTCAAGTAAAGAGTTTAAAGCTGCTATGGAGAAAGGGGAATTACTTATTGTCAAATTACACGCTTGTAATACAGGTGCAGATACAGATCATCTAGGAAACCCAATTGAAAGTTCACTAGGTCAGCGAATTACTGCAGAGTACGAAAATATTATTATTATAGCTCCTGATGGCAAAGTTGTAACGTCTTCAGGGAAAGATCCTAAAGGGAAAGATGAAAGCACGGGAAATGCTTACGAGAAAGGTATATTTGATAGATTTGACTCAACACCTAATGCTGATGGTGGTCAAGGTTCGTATAGAATGTTCTTTAAAGGAAAACAAATGCATGAAGATTCAAGTGTAGGTCTTCCGAAACCTCCAAAACCGAAAAAAGAAATGAAAACAAATAATAATTGTCAAAATGGGGGTTGTTAAAATAATTAAAAGTATTATAATCTTATTATTAGGGATTGTTTTAGGGATTTGTTTAGATTATTTTTATCAAAATCAATTTATTGATAAATTCAATAAGAAAGAATTGAATTTAGAAAAAACTGAAAATCATTATAGAGGTAATAATGAACCCTTAAAAAAAGTTGAAATACTTGAAGATAATATATTGAAAAAAGGGGATCGTAGTTCTTATGATGAATTAAGTATTGCTTATTTAGATAGAAACACTTATGAATTTTTGCCATATGCATTGCTAATGGCTAATAAATATAAATACGAGCAAGCATATTTTGATGTTTATAGTTGTCTTTTTGAGATAGGTTGCTTAGATTGTAAAACAGCAGAATTAGAAGAATGGAATATCGATAAATTGGATATTGAAACTCAAAAGCTGGCTATTAAATATTTAAAAATCGCTTCGGAAATGGGACATTCACAAGCCACAGAAATTTTAGATTTATATATAAAAAGTGGAAAATATGGTAATATATCACCCCCGCTGGCACGAGCGTCCCGCCCGTGAGACAAAGCAAATCGACAAAGAATAAAAGAACTAACCTCGCTAATCGGCGAGGTTTTTTTATGTTTTAGAAATTCCAAACACAAAGGAGATCTGCGTTTTTTTTTTAGAATAATGCCACCGCAGAAAGTTGTAATTGAAAAGTTAAATTCCTGGCATTATCTTAAAAAAAATGCCTAGCCTTGTGGCGACTGAACAAATAAGAACTTCGTAGTGCGGGGGCAGAAGCGTCGGCTTTGTCGAGAGGTCTTGAAGAAATGAGCTATTTTACATAATGAGTCTATAGTGCAGTACGAAGTGCCAGCACTATAGACATTATGTAACATAGCTTTGGTGTGGGATCAAAACTTTAGGTCTTGAAAAAAATTCCCCTAGCTGGCGGGAGCGTCCCGCTCGTGAGACAAAGCAAATTGACAAACAATAAAAGAATAAACCTCGCCAAATGGCGAGGTTTATTTATGCAAGAACGGAAAGACAATTGCTTTTTTTTTAGGATAATGCCCTACTGAGAGCTGTAATGTAAAAATTAAATCTTACGGTGTGAGATCAGTGACCTGTTAGCGTATTTTTAGAGGATCAGGTTTTCCAGTAAGAGCCGCTATGTTAGAAGTATATATTAAGACGTTTTATAAAAATCAGTTTATAAAATTACAAAGTGAAAAATAGAATTAAATAATTCCCTGATAAATACAATAAAATGCCAGCAAAAGTGAAATCGAAATTAAATCATAACTACAAGAATTCGATTCCTTTTGCTGGCACTAAAAAACAAAAATATATCTAAGTAAAACTATTAAGTAACCGGATTTTCAACTGCAACTCTCATTTCCTGAGCGGCCGCAACCATTTCGATTAAAGCCTTTTTAGTTTCATCCCAATGGCGGGTTTTTAAGCCGCAATCCGGGTTTACCCACAGTTGGTCAACAGGAATTACAGCCGCAGCTTTTTCTAACAAACGAACCATTTCGGTACTCGAAGGAACTCTGGGCGAATGGATATCGTAAACACCTGGGCCAATTTCGTTTGGATATTTAAAGTTCGCAAAAGCATCTAAAAGTTCCATTTGCGAACGTGAACATTCAATTGTAATAACGTCTGCATCCATGTCGGCAATGTTTTGTATAATGTCGTTGAATTCGCTGTAACACATGTGCGTGTGAATTTGTGTATCGTCGTTTACACCACTTGCAGAAATTCTAAACGCCTTTACAGCCCAGTCTAAATATTTTGCCCATTCTTCTTTTCTTAAAGGCAATCCTTCGCGAATGGCGGGCTCATCAATCTGAATAATTTTGATTCCCGCTTTTTCTAAATCCACAACTTCGTCACGAATTGCCAAAGCAATTTGCGTACAAGTTTCAGAACGAGGCTGATCGTTACGCACAAATGACCATTGCAGAATAGTGACAGGTCCAGTAAGCATTCCTTTTACCCATTTTGGTGTTAAAGACTGTGCATATTTAGACCATTTTACCGTCATTGGCGTTGGTCTTGACACGTCTCCGTAAATAACCGGAGGTTTTACGCAGCGGCTTCCGTAACTCTGAACCCAGCCATTTTTAGTGAATGTAAATCCGTCTAATTGTTCTCCGAAATACTCCACCATATCGTTACGTTCAAATTCTCCGTGAACTAAGACATCAATTCCGGTTTCTTCCTGAAAACGAATCGTAGCTTCGGTTTCTTTTTCGATTAGATCATTGTATTGTTCCTGCGTTAATTCACCTTTTTTAAATTTCGCTCTCCAGCTTCTCACTTCGGCTGTTTGAGGAAAAGAACCAATTGTAGTGGTTGGAAATAATGGCAGGTTTAAAGCTTCGATCTGGCTTTTTCTTCTTGTGGCAAAAGTACTTTTACGTTTGTCATCAGCAGCCGTAATTCCGGCTACACGTGCTTTTACTTCGTTATTATGAATTAATTTTGAAGTTTTACGATTGTCATTTGCGATGACGTTTCTTTCGTAATCAATAGAATTTTTAACGTCAACTTCGTTTGAAGCGAATTGTTTTAAAAGTACAATTTCGTTGATTTTTTGTTTGGCGAAAGCCAGCCATTGTTTGATTTCGGGCGTTAAAGTCTGATCATTAGTTTCTAAATCTAAATCACACGGGCTGTGAATTAAAGAACAAGACGGCGCAACCATAATTCTGTTTTCACCTAAAGCATCAGTTGCTTTTTTGATTAATTCTAAAGATTTTTTAAAATCGTTTTTCCAGATATTTCTTCCATCCACAACTCCCAAAGAAAGATTTACATTCGGGTTTAATTTTCCGGATTCTAAAATATCCTCTAATTGAGAGGGGCAACGCACTAAATCTAAATGAAAAGTATCAACAGGTAATGCCAAAGCTGTTGCCAGGTTTTCTCCGAAACAATCAAAATAATTCGCTAAAATAATTTTAATTTTTGGGAAACGAACATTGATTTCGTTATAGACTTTTGTAAAAGTATTTCTTTCTTTATCAGTTAAATTCAAAGCTAAAAATGGCTCGTCAAGCTGAATATATTCGACATTTTCTGCCTGTAGCTTTTCTAAAATTTCAAAGTAAACCGGAAGTAATCTATCAATTAAATCAATTCGGTGAAAACCTTCTTCTTTTTCTTTTCCGAGAAGTAAATAAGAAATTGGTCCGATTAAAACAGGTTTTACAGCAATTTTTAAAGCATTTGCTTCTTTGAATTCACTGATTATTTTTTCTGAAAACAATTCGAATTTTTGGTTTTTCGTAAATTCAGGAACAATATAATGGTAGTTGGTATCGAACCATTTTGTCATTTCCATTGCCACAACATCCTGCCCGTCTTTTTGAGCGCCTCTTGCCATTGCAAAATACAGATCGATAGCTGAATTAGTTTTTGCAAATTCTTGATAGCGTTGTGGAATCGCGCCAACGGTCAGTGTTAAATCCAAAACCTGATCATAAAAAGAGAAATCGTTCGCTGGAATTAAATCTACTCCGGCTTCTGATTGTAAAAACCAATTTCTACGACGAATCTCTTTTCCGGTTTCGACAAGTTCATCAGCCGAAATTTTCCCTGCCCAATACAATTCAGATGCTTTTTTTAGTTCTCGGCTGCTTCCAATTCTTGGATAACCTAAATTATTTGTTTTCATTTTTGTTTCAGTATTTTTTACTGAACAAATTTATTGTATTAGATTTTAAAACTTATATTTGATTGCTATTTAAGTAAATTGTCTTTTTAAATCCATTTTTAAAAGATTATATTACTGTTGAAACTATTTTAAAACAACTTTAGCCGTAAAAAATACTATGGAAAATTTGGATAAAACCGATTTGCAGATTCTGAAACACCTTCAGGAAAACTCAAATATCAATACAAAAGACCTTGCAGGCAAATTATTCCTGACCGTGACACCAGTTTATGAACGCATTAAAAGACTCGAACGTGACGGATATATTACCAAGTACGTGGCGTTATTAGATAAGAAAAAAATGAACCGAGGCATGACCGTTTTCTGTAATGTTCGCCTAAAAGAACATGCAAAAAATGTGGGAAGCAATTTTGTGAAAGATATAGTAGCGCTTCCCGAAATTATAGAATGTTACAACATTGCCGGCGATTACGATTTTATGCTGAAAATCCTGGTTCAGGATATGGCCAGCTATCAGGATTTTGTAATGAACAAATTGTCGACGATCGAAAATATCGGAAATACAAACAGCATATTTGTAATGGGCGAGATTAAGCACAGCACGGCATTAGAGTTTTAGATTGCGGGATTGATTAACCAATTAAAAAGTGATGTTTTTGTAAAAATAACTTTACGTTTCTGATTATTATCATTGTTTTTTGCTTTTATTAGGGAGAAATTTGCTTATAACACAATCAAAATTAGAAAAGTTATGAAAGCAAGTGCCGAAAAAGTAGTGTTTATTCCTGGTAAATGGGGATCATCAGTAAATGTTCAGGAGTTTGTAATAAAAAATAGTACTCCGTATCATGGTGATTCTTCCTTTTTATCCGGACCATCAGCAAGAACTACAAAATTGTGGAATATTTGTAAAGATGCACTGCTAAAAGAGCGTGCAAATAACGGTTGTCTGGCAATAGATGTAGAAACAATCTCAACGATTACTTCATTTAAGCCGGGTTATATTAACAAAGAAGATGAGGTTGTTGTTGGTTTGCAGACAGATCAGCTTTTAAAGAGAGCAATGAAACCTTTTGGAGGTATTAAATTAGTTGAATCTGCTGTCAAAGAAAGAGGATTGCAAGTATCTGATCGTGTAATAGATATTTTTAATTATGCTAAAAACCATAATGAAAAAGTTTTTGATGCGTACGACAAAGAAATTAGAGAATACCGTTCTAAACATATACTAACAGGTCTGCCGGATAATTATGCCCGTGGCCGTATCATTGGTGATTTCCGCCGTATGGCTTTGTACGGGGTTAATCAGCTTATCGATTTTAAAAAGCAGGATCATAGCAGGATTACAGGAGAAATGACAGAGCATAAAGTCCGCCTGCGCGAAGAGATTTCCAGCCAAATTAGTGCACTGCAGGATATGCTTAAAATGGCAGCTGATTATGGTTTTGATATTTCGGTTCCGGCGAAAACTGCAAAAGAAGCAGTACAATGGGTTTATTTTGCCTATTTAGCAGCAGTGAAAGAACAGGATGGAGCGGCAATGTCATTGGGAAATGTTTCTTCTTTTCTGGATATTTATATTAACAGAGATTTGCTAAAAGGAATAATTACTGAATTTGAAGCACAAGAATTAATAGATCAGTTTGTGATGAAACTCCGAATGGTGCGTCATTTGAGACCTGCCGCCTATGATGAAATATTTGGAGGAGATCCAACCTGGGTAACAGAATGTATAGGAGGTATGTTTAATGATGGCAGAACCAAAGTAACTAAAACATCATTTAGGTTTCTTCAAACGTTGTACAATCTGGGAGCTTCTCCCGAACCCAATTTAACGGTTTTATGGTCAGCAGATCTTCCGGAGGGATTTAAAGATTTTTGCGCACAAGTTTCAATTGATACATCTTCAATTCAATATGAAAATGACGATTTGATGAGAACTGCAAGAGGCTCTGATGATTATGGAATTGCTTGTTGTGTGTCGCATCAGGAAATTGGTAAATCAATTCAGCATTTCGGAGCGCGCGCTAATCTTCCTAAAGCACTATTAATTGCACTAAATGGAGGAAAAGAAGAACGCGGCGGTACCTTAATTATGAAAGATATTCCGAAAATAAAAGACGAAATATTAGATTATAATGTCGTCAGTAATGTATTTAAGCGTACGCTAAAAGAATTGGCCAGAGTATATGCTAAATCTATGTATGTTATTCATTATATGCATGATAAGTATTATTATGAAAGAGCGCAAATGGCCATGATAGATTCTGATCCACACATTGATATTGCTTACGGAGCAGCAGGAATCTCTATTATTGCAGATTCATTATCTGCTATTAAATATGCAAAAGTAAAACCAATACGAAATGAAAATGGACTTACAGTAGATTTTAAGATAGAGGGTGATTATCCTAAGTTTGGTAATGATGATGACAGGGTAGATGCTATTGCTCAGGAAATCACCTCTTTCTTTATTAAAGAATTGCGAAGACATGAGGCATACAGAAATGCTACTCCCACACTTTCACTATTGACCATTACTTCTAATGTAATGTACGGAACCAATACGGGAGCTACTCCAGACGGACGTAAAGACGGCGAATCTTTCGCGCCCGGAGCCAATCCTATGCATGGGCGCGATTCCAGCGGTGCAATTGCCTCATTAAATTCTGTTGCAAAACTAGATTATAATGATGCACAAGATGGAATTTCGAACACGTTTTCAATGATTCCGAAATCATTAGGCGACACCAAAGGAGAACAAGTAACAAATTTAGTAAATGTTCTCGATGGTTATTTTGACCAAATGGCACATCACTTAAATGTAAATGTATTAAATCGCGAAACACTGCAGGATGCCTATGATCATCCTGAAAATCATCCACAGTTAACCATAAGAGTTTCGGGTTATGCTGTTAATTTTGTGAGATTATCAAGAGCACATCAGCTTGAAGTTATTGCGCGTACTTTTCATGAGGCAATGTAAAAATTGTGCGGCGTAAAGTTAAGATAGGCTGACTACAACTAGTCAGCCTATTTTTTATCCTATAATATTCAAATTTATTAAACAGCTATGTATTTTCAATTACAAGATAGTGAGACGGCCCAATTAAATACAGATGATCCTGATCATTTAAGAATACACTCTCTTGAAACATTTGGCACTCACGACGGCCCAGGGATTAGAATGGTTGTATTTGTTCAGGGATGCCAGTTCAGGTGTTTGTATTGTCAAAACCCGGATACTCTTGAGGTGAATGCAGGTGATTTGGTCGAAATAGAAGAATTGGTAAAAAGGGCCATTCGTCAAAAGAGTTATTTTGGTAAGAATGGAGGAGTAACAGTTTCAGGCGGAGAGCCTTTGCTCCAAAGTAAAAAATTAATCCGCTTTTTTAAATTACTGCACGAGAATGAAATCAATACCTGCCTCGATACTAATGGAAGACTTAACAATCAGCAGGCGCAGGAACTTTTTAATACTACCGATCTTTTATTGCTGGACGTCAAACATATTAACGATGAAATACATCACCAATTAACAGGTGTAACCAATAAAAAAACGTTAGAGGTCGCTGCCTATCGGGAATCGACAGGAAAGCCAATGTGGTTAAGGTATGTTTTGGTTCCGGGCTGGACAGATCAAACGCAATATCTGGAAGAATGGGCACAACATTTTGCTAATTATAAAACTGTTGAGCGAGTAGAAATTATTCCTTTTCATCAACTTGGAGCTCAAAAATGGGAATTGCTTAATATGCCTTATACGCTGAAAGATACTGCAACGCCAACACCAGAAAGCAAAGCAATAGCATTTGCTGTTTTTAGTAAATATTTCAAAAATGTAATCGTTAAATAAGACATTGTGTTTTAAAATAATAATAGAATCGGATCAAGAATTATCTTTAATTATGGCGCTATTGTCTCTTTTGTTTGAATGAAATCTTAAAATAAAACGTATTTTTGAAGCTTAGATCCTAAAATCTAAAATCACAAATCTAAAATAAAATGAACTGGGAACAACTTTTATCTCTTAAAAAGCAAGGCGACACAGGCAAAAGATTACGAATTGAGCAAGATGATACCCGATTAGGTTTTGAAGTCGATTACGACCGTATTATTTTTTCGGCTGCGTTCCGGTCTTTGCAGGATAAAACCCAGGTAATTCCGCTTTCCAAAACAGATTTTGTACATACTAGATTGACGCACAGTTTAGAAGTTTCGGTAGTAGGAAGATCTTTAGGACGTTTGGTTGGAAAAAAAATCATCGAGAAATATCCGCATTTAAAAGAAGTTCACGGATATCATATGAATGATTTTGGTGCAATTGTAGCGGCAGCGTCTTTAGCACATGATATAGGGAATCCTCCCTTTGGACATTCTGGCGAAAAAGCCATTGGAGAATATTTTTCAATAGGAAAAGGATTAAAATATAAAGATCAGTTAACACCAAAAGAATGGCAGGACTTAATTGATTTTGAGGGAAATGCAAACGGATTTTCAGTTCTAACGGCAAGCCGTCCCGGAATCGAAGGCGGTCTTAGAATTTCATACGCCACTTTAGGTGCTTTTATGAAATATCCAAAAGAAAGTCTGCCTAAAAAACCAACAAATAATATCTCTGATAAAAAATACGGTTTCTTTCAGACTGATAAATTATTTTTTGAGGAAATAGCCAAAGATATGGGAATGATTGCCAATAAATCTGGCGATGATATAGGTTTTGAAAGACATCCTTTGGCCTATTTAGTTGAAGCTGCAGATGATATTTGTTATACAATTATTGATTTTGAAGACGGAATAAACTTAGGATTAGTCTCTGAAGATTTTGCTTTAGAATATTTAATTAATCTGGTAAAAGATAATCAGTACTGGAGAGAGAAATATCAAACACTAGAAAACAAAGAAGACCGAATTAGTTATTTGCGCGCTTTGGCAATAGGAACCTTAATAAATGATGCTGTAAATGTTTTTGTCGAAAATGAAGAAGCAATTCTTGCAGGGAATTTCCCTTTTGCTTTAACAGATAAAAGCAAATACAAAGCGCAGATGGACGATATCATCAAATTAAGCGTGGAGAAAATTTACCAAAGCCGTGAAGTTATCGAGAAAGAAATTGTGGGGTATCAAATCATTCAGACTTTACTCGATAAGTTTATAACAGCTTTTAATAATAAATACGAAGGAACAGCTTCAAACTATGATAAGTTGATTTTGAAAATGCTTCCGGAAAAACATCATTTAGACAAAGGCAATTTGTACGAACGTTTACTGCACATTTGTCATTATGTTTCTCTTTTAACCGACGGAAATGCATTGGAATTATTTGAAACCATAAACGGAAGAAAAAATAATTAAAACAATTCTCGTTTTTCCTTAAAATAAAAATACCGCATAAAAACATTTTTTATGCGGTATTTTTATTTTCTCAATAAAGAGCAATACAATTTTTATTATTGAAAGGCATAAACCAAACCAACCCCTAAAACTTGTCTCAGCTGTGTTCTGGGACCGTCATTAACCTGAGATTTTGCGCCGCTTACCGGATCAATTACATCTTTTTTGGTTTTAATATCATCATCATAAACTAAATGAACCCCGATATTTGCTTTTACATACGCATTTACAACAAGGTCTAAACGCGTGTCGTAGTCCACATCGACATTCCCAAAACGGTTCAAATAGTCGGTATATAAACTTAGTCTGTTTTCATAAAAAATGTTTTTAAAAATTTCATTTTTCATATAACCCGTAAACAATATACCAAACTCCGCTTTTACTTTTTGTCCTTCCTCAATTAAAATCTGAGTCGTCGGATCAATAGGATCAGGCACATAAATAGCTTTTTTAACACCAAAAGAACCTTGATTCGCCAGGTATTGGTCTAATACCAAAGTGGTTTTTAAAGTAATTGGAGAGAAGTAAAACGTTCTGTTTTTCTTTTTATTGGAGTTTTCAGCTCCGGCTCCTAGAAAGATATAGGCTGGTGCAAAAGGTTTCGAGATTGCAATATCTCTGTTTGGATAATTATAACCGTTTGTAAACTGCGTATTGAAATTGAATTTAGCCGAGTAATACCAGTTTGAGATCGTATCTTTTCTAAAACCGTAAGTAGAGTTGAGCATTAATGCATCATCCGTTTTACGAAGTTCAGTTCCGTCTTGCTTGTTTAAACCGTATTTTACAATAAGTTCATTCACCCATTTATGATTTCCTTTACTGTAAGTTCTTCCAAATTCACCTTTAAATAAACCTGAAATAGAACTTGTTCCCCCCGCACTCCAGTTCACGAAAGCAATTTCAGAAATGTCAAAACCTAATTGATTTTTTTTGGTCCAGTTAGAAGGTGATTTTGGAACTTGATTCGGATCTAAAACAGTTTGTATAATCTGTGCAAAGTTATTTGAGGTACACAAAAGCAATAGCAGCAAAAGGGTAGAACGTAATAATTTCATTAGTTTGATTTTAATTTTTTTTTGGTGCTGCAAAATAATTATTTTGTAGCGTTAGAAAAAAGATTTACCAAACTTTTAACGTCAATTTTACATAAATGTTGTAATTGATTTATAGTTCCGTGCTCAATAAACAAGTCCGGAACACCCAGAATTTTGATGTTATTTTTGAAATTATTTCCCGCTGCAAACTCTAAAACAGCACTGCCAAAACCCCCATTTACCGTGCCGTCTTCTATCGTAATTATGTCGTTAAAAGTTAAAAAAATAGTATGTAAGATATTGAAATCTAAAGGTTTAATAAAAGGAAAATCATAATGTGCAATAGTTTCCGGATTGCTGCATTCCTGAAGTGCATCGATTACATTATTGCCAATAGTTCCTGTAGATAAAACTGCCGTTTGAGTTCCGTTTTTTAAGCAGTTTGCTTCGCCAATTTTAATTGCTTCGTAATGTCTGAAATTTTTTACTTCCCAATCTGGCAAAACGCCCCGGCCTCTCGGATATCGAATCGCAATAGGATGATTTAAACCCAATTGAGCCGTATATAAAATGTTTTGAAGCGCAATTTCGTTAATTGGCGCATAAATAATCATATTAGGAACCGCTCGTAAATAAGCAATATCAAAAACACCGTGATGTGTTGCGCCGTCTTCTCCAACCAAACCTGCACGATCCAGACAAAAAATTACAGGTAAATCCTGCAGTGCCACATCATGAATCACCTGATCGTAGGCGCGCTGCAAAAATGTCGAATAAATATTGCAATACACAATCATGCCCTGCGTTGCCATTCCGGCGGCAAGGGTTACTGCGTGCTGTTCTGCAATTCCAACGTCAAAAGCACGTTCCGGAATTTCATCCATCATAAATTTCAGAGAGCTCCCTGATGGCATTGCGGGCGTGATTCCGATGATTTTTTCGTTCTTCCTGGCTAAATCCAAAATAGTCAACCCAAAAACATCCTGATATTTTGGAGGAAGATTTTCTTCAGATTTCAAGTGAATTTCTCCGGTCGAAGCATCAAACTTTCCAGGCGCATGATATTTAACCTGATTTTCTTCAGCTTGCTGCAGCCCTTTTCCTTTTGTAGTCACAATATGAAGGAATTTCGGGCCTTTTATTTTTTTTAATCGATTCAATTCTTTGAGTAAATTTGGAAGATCGTGGCCGTCAATTGGACCCGAATAATCAAAATTCAACGATTTGATCATATTATTTTTCTTCGGATTTTTTCCTTCTTTTACCGCAGTCAGATATTTTTTGAGTGCCCCAACACTCGGATCAATCCCGATAGCATTGTCATTGAGGATAACCAATAAATTAGCGTCAGTTACACCCGCGTGATTCAAACCTTCAAAAGCCATTCCGGACGCAATCGAAGCATCGCCAATAACCGCTATATGCTGTTTCTCGAAATCACCCTTTAAATTAGAAGCAATCGCCATTCCCAAAGCAGCAGAAATAGAAGTAGAAGAGTGGCCCACGCCAAAAGTATCGTACACACTTTCGCTTCTTTTCGGGAAACCCGAAATGCCTCCGAGTTGTCTGTTGGTATTAAAATTTTCTCTTCTTTCGGTCAAAATTTTATGTCCGTAAGCCTGATGCCCAACATCCCAAACCAATACATCTTCAGGCGTATTAAAAACATAATGCAGCGCAATCGTCAATTCGATCACCCCTAAACTGGCGCCCAAATGCCCTTCTTTTACAGAAACCACATCAATAATAAACTGACGTAATTCCTGCGCAATTTGAGGCAATTGCGCTTCGGTTAATAAGCGTAAATCAGCGGGATTGTATATGTTCGAAAGTAAATTGCTTTTCATTGTAAGGTAAAAAGCAAATTTACGGTTTTAAATTTAAATCTGTTTCCTTATTCTAATTCAGGATTCAATTTAATAGAAACAATTTGTGATTTTAATTCTCGGATTTTTACCCCATTTGAATCAGATTCACGACTGAATATTATTTTTAATTTATAAGGGGTAACAATTCTTTTATTACTGACAATTCCCGGCTTCCATTTTGCTAATGATCCTAAAACGCGAATACCTTCTTGGGTAATTTCCTCACCTAAATCTTTTATAATTTTAATATTGTTGAGTTTTCCAAGTTCATTAATATCAAATCCAAGTTCTAATTCCCCTTCCACGTCTGATGCTTTTTCAGGAATTATAAAATTTTGTTTGAAAACACGATATAATTTATTTTGACCTCCGGGATAATCTGCAGGATCTGTAACATTGTTTGAGATATAAACAACTCCGGTCGTATATAGGCCGTCGTATTGAATTGAATCTGCTGCTGTTTTTTGGGTTTTTGTACAGCTGTCCGTTTTAGATTTTAAAGTTTTTGCGTTTTTAACCACAGCGCCTGGCTTCACAAATTTAACCTGATCTACTTTTGGTGGTGGAGGTGGTGGAGCGACATAACCTGGATTGTATTTAGTAATTGAAATTTCGCCAACAGTAATAGGCATTGGTGTCGAAGTATCTTTAACAACTTCTACCTTATCAATTTTTTGTTTTTTACCGTCTTTATTCTGACAGCTGAATAATGTTGTTCCCATGGCAATAAACAAGGCCAGTAAAAATATTTTATGATAATTGGTCTGTGTATGTAAAATCTGAATTGGGACCTGAATAATTAAGCTTTCTAATTGTTCGTTTCTAAATCTTCCGCAAATTTTGGTGTCTTGCTTTTGGACAAAAAAGTGTTTGATCTCATTTGGTAACATTGTTGAAAAATCAATCACAGTTTTAGAACAGCTCATACAAAAACGGCCATTGTCAGAAGGCGTCATTTTGTCCCAGTTTTCATGGCACGGTTCGGGAATTGTTATTTGGTGTTTTCTTTCCATTATTTAATTGGAATGGGTAAAACGTATGAGGAACGAACAATACGATTTTTTAGTTTTCCAGGAATCCAATTTGAAGTTGTTTTTAAAACTCTAATAGCTTCTTCTCCTATTTCTTTTGGCGTATTTTTAAAGCTGTTGAAATTGCTTAGACTCCCATCTTTTTCGATAACAAATACAATAAAACATTTTCCTTCAATTTTTTCTGCAGTTTTCGGAATAACATAATTTTGTTTGAAAAACGCAAAGAAATTTTTCATTCCATTTTCCGGAACTGGCGGAACATCTAAATCACTTGACTTGTAAATAATATCATAACTCAAAGGTTCTGTCTCCATCACGATTGCCCCAGTTGTATGAAAACCTGAAGTGGGGTTTTCTACATGTTTTACTCTTTTAGATTCAATTTGATGTCCATAACATACAGAAGCAGCGTCACTTTCATTTTGATTTTGTTCTGCATTGTCAACAACTTCTATCGTAGTAATTTCCCTTTTGTTCCCATCTTTATCCTGACAGCTAAATAAAGTTGTTCCCATAGCAATAAATAAAGCCAGCAAAAACATTTTATGATAATTGGTCTGAGAATAAAGAACCCGACTCGGAATTTGAATTGTGATAGTTTCAAGTTGCTCATTTTTAAACCTGCCGCAAACTCTATTATTTTGGTTTTGAATAAAAAAAAGCTGTATTTCCTCTGGCATCATCGCTGTAAAATCAACGACAGTTTTAGAACAACTCATGCAAAAACGACCATTTTCATTTGGTGTCATTGCATCCCAGTTTTCATGACAGGGTTCAGGAATTGTTATTTTATGTTTTTTATCCATTTTATAAATATCAAAAATTAAATGTAATAAAAATTGAGGGAATTAATTTTGTTGCATGCATCAAAGATGAAAGTTTATTTTTATTGAGCGTTTTAAACCTAATAAAATTATTTTACAAAATTGTACTTTTGCACTTATGATAAACCCTTTCACCGACGAATATTTCATGAAAAAAGCTTTGCAGGAAGCTGAAATGTCTTTTGAAAAAGGCGAGATTCCTGTTGGAGCCATCATTGTCGTAGCCGATAAAGTTATCGCAAGAAGTCATAATTTAACCGAATTACTCAATGATGTTACGGCGCATGCCGAAATGCAGTCGATAACCGCGGCGGCCAATTTTCTTGGAGGCAAATATTTGAAAGACTGTACTTTATACGTTACACTTGAACCCTGTCAAATGTGTGCCGGCGCTTTGTACTGGAGCCAGATTTCGAAAATTGTTTTTGGTGCCCGCGACGAACAAAGGGGTTTTATGGTGATGGGAACCAAACTTCATCCTAAAACAACTGTAGTTTCCGGAGTCATGGCAAATG
>Ga0247815_10001979_pt1 | contig 15289 bp, 25 predicted proteins | sample UWRJL194509B1_FD_181014 | JGI IMG/M metagenome (GOLD analysis project Ga0247815, IMG submission 181014) | Plant litter microbial communities from Arlington Agricultural Research Station in Wisconsin, United States - UWRJ-L194-509B-1 | ecosystem: Environmental > Terrestrial > Plant litter >...
AGCGAAATCGACCGGACTGAAAAAATAATCGGTCTGGGTCAGTTTTTGCGTGACGGGCGGGGCGGGTTGTGTAGATTGCGGGGACTGATTGGAGAGATGAAATGACAGATTATTATCGCTGGGTTGATCCGTTTTCGGAGATCGAACGCGCCAACCAAAGAGCTGCGCAGGCCCGAGAAGACGGTCGCAATGATGTTCTCGAATACGAGTATCGAAACCCCGGCCTCATTCAGCACGCTATTGACAAACAAGCATATAAGCTTGCTGAGCGTGTGGTTGAGGAGCAAATCCGGCCCACATTTTACGACGCAATGCACCAGAAACGTATTCGCGATGCCAGCCTAGAGATTCTGTCGTTCACACCTCTTCGCCACATTCTTCCTAGGGTCGAGAGCAAGGTAGTATCTCGCCCCGTATTCGATGTTCAGGAGCGAGACTTTGGGGTGATGACTGAAATCCATATGAAGCCATTTCGGTACGCCATCGCGGAGCGCCTCGCATGACCCGCCTTCAATTCCTAACCTTCCTAGCCGCCGAAATCAAAAAGCGTGGCGGCGTCGAACGTGCATCCGGCTCATGGAATATCCAGCCGGGCAATATCAAGGCGGTGGCAGAGGGTCGAATTCAGCCAGGGCCGCGACTTCAAAAGCTGCTTGGCGTCACGAAGACGGCTGGTGGTGATTGGGTGGTGTTGTGACCCCCCAACCCTACGCAACGTCCCTGATCTACCGGGGACACACGCCACAGAGCGTCAAGCTGGCGACGGGGTGTGATGTATCGAGCCTCACGTCCAGGCGAGCATTCGACCCGGTAAATCTGAAATCGCCCATGTGGTCTGGTGGGGAAAAACTAGGTCCGCCGATCTACACACGATATGAAAAGATCATGGCCGATGTGGATTCGATGGCGTTCAAATACGGGATCACGCGCGCGGACATTCTCAGCCGAGACCGGAAACGGAAATATTCCTGGCCGCGTCAGGAGGCGTATTTCATCCTCCATCGTAAACACGGCCTGTCTCTACCTCGGACGGGTCAGATCATGGGGCGCGATCATTCGACGGTCCTGCATGGAGTGAGACAGCACGAGGCGCGCAATGCCCTGTGATAGCTGTGATCGGCTAAAGCGTCAGGTTCGCGAGCTTAAGGAAGAGATCGCCGAATGGGATCGCACGGAAAATAACGAGTCATTGGCCGATAAGCTTCGCCTTCGGTTCCGTCTGCGGCCTCAGGCGGCGTACACTCTTGCCGCCATGATCGAGCGACCAGGACGCGTTTTCAGCAAGCAGGCAATTATCCAGCATATCGGATATGACGGATCGCCAATGGAAACGAAGCGAGACGGCGAAGATCAGTCTGTTCGCACGAATATTTCGTGGGTTCGGTCTGGACTTAAGTATGCGGGACTCGATGTTGAGGTCAGGAATATCCACGCGCAGGGGTATTTGATTTCGAAAGAGGACGCGGAGAAGGTTAGGGCGTTGCTGTGAGCATCGTCCTGAGGCCCGACCAATCCAAAGCCGTCAGTGATATGCGCGAGGCCCTACGCATTCATGACAGCATCCTGTTTCGCGGCCCGACCGGCGTAGGCAAGACCGTGATCGCCAGCTACATGGCCCAGCAGGCAACCGCACGTCGCAAGCGGGTTATCTTTGGCGTCCATAGGGTCGAGCTTGCCCTACAGACGGCCAAGACATTCGACCAGTTCGGGATCAAATATGGATTCATTGCGTCTGGTCGTCCGTCGAACCCGTTTGCCATGGCGCAGATTGCCAGCGCCGATACGCTGAGGAACCGCTCCGCTTTGCTGAAAGACTGTAGCCTGTTCGTTCCTGACGAGAGCCATTTGTGGGCGTCGCGGACACGCTCAGGACTGATCCAGGCGGCAAAGGATGCGGGCGCAAAGATTGTCGGACTAACTGCCACCCCTGAACGCCTAGACGGCAAGCCGCTGGATATGTTCGATGCTATCGTTGAAGGTCCATCAGAGGCGTGGCTGATCGAAAACGGCCACTTGTCGCGGTATCGTGCCTATGCGCCGGTTCGCCCTGATTTGTCGGGTGTGGGGTCTCGCATGGGTGACTATGTTCCCGGCGATCTTGAGGAGCGATTCGACAAGCCCGCGATCCACGGTGACGCGATCCAGGCATGGCGGAAATACGCAGCGGGCAAGCGAACGATGGTGTTCGCGATCTCTCGCCAGCACGGACAGCACGTCACCGACGCTTACAACGCGGCGGGTATTCCGGCTGTCTATATAGACGGAAACACGCCTCACGGCGAACGTCGCGCGAGGATTGAGATGTTCGCCGATGGGCGGGCGATGATCCTAGTGTCGATTAACTTGGCAATCGAGGGTTTCGATCTTTCGGCTCAGGTCGGGCGCGATGTTCCGGTTCAGTGCGTTCAGCTTCTGAACCCGACTAAATCATTGCCGCGCGCGCGCCAGATGATGGGCCGGGCGCTCAGGAAGAAGCCTGATGAGGCGATCATTCTGGATCACGTCAACATCATTATGAACTCGGATGGAACCGTGAACCACGGGTTCCCCGATGACGAACACGAATGGACGCTTGAGGGTCGAAAAGGTCAGCAGGAGGGCGTTCCGTCGTTTGACGTGAGCCTGTGTTCTGACTGCTTTGGGTCGTACCGGGCCAGTCTGCCCGCCTGTCCTTACTGCTCGTCGGAGCGGACGGTTAAGCCCCGCAAGGTCGAAGAGATCGAAGGCGAACTAGCGGAAATCCAGAAGTCGAACCAGAAACGCCAAGAGATGCGATCCGCCCGCGACCTATCCTCCGTCGCCCGCCTAGCCGTCGAGCGCGGTTATGCCCCCGGTTGGATCGCCCAACGCATGAAAGCGATAGGCCAGCGTTCACCGTCATTCTCAGAAATCCACCACGCCATGAACGACGCCCGAAATAAGGTGTTGACTGTGTGACCGGACACGGTATGGTGTGGGTAACGGCGATGGAGCCGGGTGATTGACCTTGGAGGGTCCGATGCAAACTTTCTCCGCTACCGACTACGCTATCCGCGCCGCGAGCGCCTCCCAGACCCTGCGTCTGGTCGAGCGCCCTTCGCGTTTTGGCAGCACGACCGTTTCTATCGAAGACGCTGTTGGCGTCATCGAAGTGGCTGACGATATGTCTGCTGCACGGGCTCGCGTTGAACAATGCGCTCATGAGCGTCGGCTGTGAGCGGTCTTTTCGTTATCGTTGAGCGCGATAAAATCGGCGTTGGGCTGGCGCGATCTGGCTTATCTCTGATTGAGGCGGATCGAATCCGCTATCAGTTGGCGCGAGCATATCCGCTTTCCACATACACAGTTGAGCCGCAACGGATGGTCGGTCGCGGACATTCGCGGCGTGTGGAGTATCCCGCGCCGTGACCGCCACATCAAACGCCTCCCGCAAATCCGCCGAACGCCAGCGCAGGAAGGAGGCGGGGGAGGTGCGGGTTGAGGTTTGGTTGAAACCCGAAGCGATAGAATGGCTTGAGACCGTGATGAACGGTCAGTTAGGCCCGACACAGGCCATTTCATACGCGCTATTCCGTGCCGCAAAACTATGATCCTCCTCATAACCGGCTCCCGCACCTTCTGCGAGGCCACGCCCGGTCGTGAGCGCGACGAATACATGGCCGAACGCGTGGCGTTGGGGTTTGCGCTGGATATGATCGGGCCTGCCTCGATAGTCGCGGCGGGAGACATGGGGGCGACACGTTGGGCGCGCATCTGGGCTGAGCGTCGGGGCGTGGATGTGACGGCAGGGATGGCTGATTCTGCCATCGTGTTCCCTGGCGGACATACTCCGACTGATATTCCGATATATCAGGCGTCCATCACATGACTCCCGCCACCGCCCTCACAAACCAAATCCGAGCCGCGACCTCAAAGATTGGGGCGCGGCTTTTCAACACGCACGTCGGTAAGTTCTGGGCTGGGCGTGTGGTTGGCAGGCTGACGAACGGGGACACCGTTCTACGCAACGCCAGGATCGTTAATGTTGGCGTCAAGGGGCAGTCAGACCTCAACGGCTGGATTCCGGTCACGATAACGCCTGAGATGGTCGGGACAACCGTGGCCGTGCGCGTTGAGATCGAGGTCAAGACGACTGACCGGCCATCGCCTGAACAACTCGCCTGGATAGCAGCCGTCATAAAAAACGGCGGTCGTGCCGGGATTGCACGAACCGCCGAGGAGGCTGTTAGAATATGCAGCGGACTACAGGACTAGCCCGTTCTCCACCGTCGCTGTCTGACCTTCTGGCCTCGGTACGGTCGAGTATCCAGACTCGAACTTCTTGCCATTCTTCACCACAACCATGAACCGGCCATCCCTCGTCGGCGTGCATGATTGGACTGTGCCGGTAAAGATCATAGGAAGTGCATCAGGTCGGATTGTAGCCCGATCTGACCCTTTCGATCAGCAGCGCGTCTGGCGGCTTCAAGAAGGACAGCCACTGAGAGCCAGTGACCATCCTTCCTGATCTTGCCAAACTGATATGCGTTGCAGCCGATTTCTGTGCGCACGTCGGATAGGTTGACGCCCCGCGACTTGATCTCTTTGAGGATGAGTTTGGGGGTTAGCATCAGAATGGGATGTCCTCGTTCAGGTCGTATTGCTGTACGGGTTTCGCCTCAGACGACGAACCGCCGCCGCCAGTGTCGGACTGTTTGCCGCCCTGCAACGTCACGTCGTTCACGCGAACGGTGAAATATGTCTTGCCCTCATACTCGCGCTTTCCGAAGTCGCCTGACACGGTAACCGACGATCCTTTCGTGAGGTACTGCGCCAGACTTTCGCCGCGCTTACCCCAGATAGAACAATCGAAAAACAGGGTCGATTTTTCCTTTGAGGATCGGTCGTCAACGGCGACGGAAAAGCCCGTGACCTTATCGGAACCGGCGTCGCGGATTACGGCGTCGCGCGTGAGGCGACCGGCGATGGTGATGGATTTCATTTTGGTAGTCCTAAAAAAGACCGTACCCAGAATCGGGGCGGCCACGTTTTTCGATTTTCTCCAAAGAGTCTGCGATGCGCTCAAGTTCGTCGGAGATTTCACGCAAAGGGTGGGTTTCGTCCGTAGCTGGCTGAAGTGCAAACCACATAAACGCCTTTACGATTAGGGGAACATTATCATCCGGCCAATCCCTGACGATGCTGTCCATAATCTGTTTTTCGATTGGCTGTTCCGCCATGCCCTTGACCTTTCTTTCCGCATGGCGCTTTATGCTGGCCCTTGCGTCTGAAAAGACCATACACAAGATTTCCGGGCAAACAAGTGACCTTCAACGAATGGATCGACGGGCGTACTGTCGCTAAAATCGCCGCCACCACTAATCTACCGGTGAACACAATATATAGTTGGCGTCATCGTGGAACCATACCACGGAATGCGTGGCCTGCGATCATTCTTGCCTTTGCGGAGGTCGGCCTTAACGACCTGCTGGCGATGGAATCCGCTTCCGGCGCTAAAAAATGAGCGCTTCGACCATAGATGATTCAGTCATCTCCGAAATCAAATCCAAGGTCCGTCCATCCGACCTGATCGGGCAGTTTGTCACGCTGAAGCGCAGCGGGAAAGAGTACGTCGGGCTCTCGCCGTTCAGCAAGGAAAAAACACCTTCGTTCACCGTCAACGACGACAAGGGGTTTTATCATTGTTTCAGTAGCGGCAAGCACGGCGACGTGATCGACTTCCTGGTGGAGTCTCAGGGCATGGCGTGGCGTGATGCTGTCGAGAAGCTGGCGACCGACACCGGGACGCCTCTCGCTCCTGCGAAGCCCGCGCCGAAACCGACAATCGTATGTCATTACGACTACGAGGACCAGACCGGAAAGCCCTATCTGCGCGTCACTAGGCTTAGCGATAAATCATTCCGGCAATCTCACTGGAACGATATTGACGAGTGCTGGCAGTCTGGAAAACCATCTGGCCCGACCATCCCTTATCGCCTCCCTGACATCCTAACGGCTCCAGATCAGATCATTCATCTGGTCGAGGGCGAAAAGGCTGCCGACTACTTGGCGGGTCAAGGACTGCTGGCGACCACGGCTCCAGGCGGCGGTACAGCTTTCCCCTTGGCGGACGACTTCGCTGTTTGGTTCGACGGTCAGCGCGTACGAGCCTACCCTGACAACGATGCGACGGGCAGGAAATGGGCCGAACGGGTCGCGCAACGTCTGCCTCATGCGGAAATCGTGTGGTTGCCGGATCAAGCACCGAAAGCGGGCGCGGACGACTGGCTTCAGCGCGAGGGCAAGACGGTTGACGATCTGATTGGGGCCGTATCGGTCTCTTCCGATGAGTTCGTGCATGAATCCACGACCCTCCCCACCACCCCTATATCCCGCATCGCGGCCACGCCTTTCGAGTGGATCGACCCAAGCCTTATCCCACCGCGCGAGTGGCTTTACGACGCGCATCTGATCCGTAAATTCGTGTCCATGACCGTCAGCCCTGGCGGTCTGGGCAAGTCATCGCTTGCCCTTATCGACGCCATGTCCATGGCCTCAGGTCGAGCTCTATTCGCTGATTCCGTAATCCACGAGCCCGACCCATTGCGCGTCTGGTACTGGAACGGAGAGGACCCGAACGAAGAAACGCGCCGTCGTGTTGTGGCTGCCGCCCTACACTACAATCTTAAGCCTGCCGACTTCGCATCGCGGCTGTTCACTGACTCTGGACGTGAACAGGCCCTCATCCTTGGCTCAATGGTCAAGGGTGAGATCGACCTGAACGAGGACTTCTTCACCGATCTGGAAGGGGAGATTATCGCTAACCGGATCGACGTTCTTATTATCGACCCCTTCGTGTCGGCTCACCGCATGGGCGAGAATGACAACAACGCCATCGACGCCATACTGAAGCGTCTCGGCAAGCTGGCTGAGCGGTGCAACTGCGCTGTCGAGATCATCCACCACGTCCGCAAGCCCAGCCAAGGCAGCACCGCCAAGACTGAGGTCCATGACGCTCGTGGTGCATCGGCCCTGATCGGTGGTGTCCGTAGCGCCCGGGTCCTAAACGTCATGGACGACAAGATCGCAGACGCGGCCTTTATCGCCCGAGACCTAAGGGAGCGTTATTTCTCCGTCATCGACGGCAAGGCCAATATGTCACTCAAAGACCCCAACGGACGTTGGCGGTTCCTCGAATCCGTCTGCCTTGGAAACCAGACCGAGACCCGAAAGGCCGATAACGTCGGCGTCGTCACCTACTACAAGCTCCCAGACGCAGCCCGTCTGGTCGAGGACCTGTCGAGCGCCGAGGACGAGATGCGCCTCATCCTGAGCCAGGACGACACGTGCAGGCATTGGGGCGGCAAGAACAAGAAGCCCGCCAACTGGCTCGGTCATCGGATCATGGACGCCCTCAATCTGCACGACAACGAACACGAGGACGCCATGCAAAAACTCATCGTCGGGTGGCTTCAGGACGGCTCAATCATCAAGCGGTCGGTCACTGAGGGCGGAAATCGCGTCACCTTCCTTACACTCGCGATCCAGCCGTTCTCCGCGCCTCAAACCCCGGATATTTCAGACGGGGACGTGCCTTTCTAGCCAAAGTGTAAAGAGAAATCTTTAGACTTTCTTTGTACTTTATACACTTTCAGAAAAATAAGCGGTCTGGCATGGGTTGACACGAAAGTATAAAGACCCTAACGCTTAGCGCCAGCGACACGCGTTAGGGTAAATCTTTACACTTTGGCGTGTCACCTGCCCTGCCGCCCTGACTGCTTAGACGCAAACCGGACGACTAGCGCACCGGTCAAGACGGACCTATAATCACCCCATGACCGATCTAACCATCATCCCGACCGTCGAGACGCGCCAGCGCGGACGCCCTTCAAAGTATGATGAAGCGTATTGCGATGCCGTGATTGAGGATGCTCGCCTCGGTTTTTCCTTAAGTGCCTTCGCGGGAGGTATCCAGGTTGACCGCGACACGATCACGGAATGGCGGAAAGTGCATCCCGAGTTCGATCAGGCTTGCAAGATCGCCAAGCTGGTTCGGGCGCGTATGCTGGAAACCGACATGATCAAACTGGACATTCCGGCCCCCGCTATGAACGCGCGAAAGCTGGCCCTGGCGAACTGCGCCGAGGACGACTGGCGCGATCAGTCCACGCTCAAACACGTCGGCGGCGACCCCGAATCCGGTGACAAGCCCATTCAGGTGACGCGGATTGAGTTGGTGGCTCCTGGGGTGTGCGGGGAGGGTGAGTGATGGAGGTGTGTGCGACGACGCTGTTTGGTTGTCCCGCCGTGTTGTTCATGGATGGCGGGCGCAGGTGGCCGATTTTGCTGCCTGAGGTAATAACCGATGGAGGTCTTAGGTGGATGGTCGATATGGCAAAGACTCAACTAATGGAGACTAAGTGATGGGTGTTCCGATGGCGTTTGGCGACAGTAAGGCGTATTGGAAGACTCAGGTCGTAAGTGGCGTCAGCATCCAGACTTACCGCCCACCTGTTACAGACGCCCAAGCTCTCGTGACACGCAAGGCTCACGGCGTCATTCAGGATCGCGGATTCGGTGGGTCTGAGGCTCGACCTAAGAGTCGGCGGTATAGACGCACCACGGAACCCCACCCACCCGAACCCGTTGACCCCGCATGACCCTCCTCATAACCACTCTCGTTGTCCTAATCCTGATCGGCCTCGTCGCCTGGCTGATGGACCGCTCGCCGTTTGATCCCATGATCCGGTGGGCTGTTATCGCGATTGCCGTTGTGGTGGGCGTGGTGGTGATTGCGAGCCGAGCCGGTCTGGCGTGAAATAAATCGACACCGCCCCACCGATTAGCGCTTGCATCCTCCGTCCCGTTGCGGGATAGTGTTCTCACAGAGATGGAGAGAACGAGATGACTAGCAAAGAAATCAAAGCGGCTCTGGGTTTGGTTCGGGTTCGTATGTTTGCCCCGAACTACATTCGGGTTTGCACTCTGAACGGTTCGTCGGTCGCTCCGTTTGTCGCTGCTGCTGAGGCGCTTGGCTTCAAGGCCTACATCAACCAATCGCACGAAATGTTCCTTCATGGATGAGCGCAGCATTTCGGAGCGGTTGGCCGTGTTCGGGATTGAGCATGAGTCAGGATCAGACGGACGCAGGTTCATTCGATGGCAAGGAAAGTCGCTAGGGCAGATGGATTCCGCTCAAGCTGAGAACCTTTTGGCCCTTATCGAAATAAACAAACCGACAATGGTTCGGGTGGAGGAATGGTGATGAAGATTTTTAGGTCTGAGCGTCTAGACCAAGGCGCGCCCAACATCAGCTGGGACAATAGTTCCATGCCGTTTTTCCCTGAGGGTGTTTCGCTTTATGGACGAGTTATGTGTCTGTTGGGCTACCACTTGCCACAGGAGCGCCGTACAGGCCCCGACCACGTGATGGGTAACGGAAATAAGTGCGACTTCAAGCTTCGTGACCAGTGCGGTCGCTGCGGTTCTCTCCTGTGACTCCCGCCCAATACCAATCCGCCCTAACCACCCTATCCCTAACCCCCGACCAAGCCGCTATCTGGCTGGGTATCGGTCGCTCTACGGCGTATCGCTATCTGAAGACGGGGTGTGAGGGGGCGGTGGCGCGGTGCCTGGAGGTGGGGGTAGCGATAGTGACAGTGCAGACGTGGCATATTGGGGATGACGGAGAGGAATGGTTTCCGATGTGCGACGAAATTGGCGCATACGTCCGCCACTCCGACCTAACCGCCGCTGTGGGGTTGCCGGGATGAGTGTTGCAGATTTTTGGATAACCATGCCTTACTCAAGGACAAAAGAAAAAACAATTTCTTGGCTCTCTAGATCGGTCTCGTTCGGACTCCCGGCTCACCTGCCGACCTTTCGATCTAAGCTTAAGCCTATGGTTTGGCATTACGGACCAATCAGCAGGAACAGAACAGCGGAACCATCCACCCCCTGACCGCGTTCCCCCATCTAACGCCGCTCAGGAGCCAACATGACCGACCGCAAAGAAATCACCCCCGAACAAGCCCAGGAAGTGATCGACAAGCACGAGGACGCCATCAACCCCAATGGTCTGGCGTCTGAGGTCGATCCGTCGTCCGGTATTGTCATGAAGGCCCAGCCGTTCGATAAGTCCGTGCTGACGTATGACCCCGAAGACGTGGAGTACGACGAGGAAGCGCGTAAGGCCGCCGAGAAGTCGCGGAAAGAGGCCGACAAGGCGAAGTAGGTCCGACCCCCAACCGAACACTAGCCCCGTTCCTTGATTGGAGCGGGGCTTTTGCTTATGGTGGTGGGATGGAGACCCAGACAGAATGCGGATTGGAAATCGTCTACGACATGAGGCGAGACGAGTTTATCGTTGTATTCCCAACGGATGTCACCACAGCGGATAAACGCAGGCAAAGAATGATCTCTGGGATAGGGTTCGGCGGTGGGTGCCCGCGTCAATCCATGGCTAGGCTTCTGCATTGACCACCCACCAAATCACCCTGCCGCCCAAGCTGATCCCCGTCTTCTCGGGAAAATCTCGATACCGTGGCGCATACGGTGGTCGCGGGTCAGGCAAGACGCGAGGGTTCTCGCTCATGACTGCCGTGCATGGTGACATCTGCGCGTCGGCGGGCAAGTCTGGCGTGATCCTGTGCGCCCGTGAGTTTCAGAACTCGCTGGACGACTCGTCATTCGCTGAGGTCGTGCAGGCGATCCGATCTGATCCCTACCTGATCACGCGCTATGAGATCGGCTCGACCTATATCCGCCATGTATCGGGAAGGGTCGAGTATCTGTTCCGTGGCCTTAGGCACAACAAGGAGAGCCTGAAGGGTATCGCGCGCATCCTCCTGGTCTGGGCCGACGAGGCTGAACAGATTCAGGAGGATAGCTGGGCGATCCTAATTCCGACCGTGCGTGAGGATGAATCCGAAATCTGGCTGACCTGGAATCGCGGGTCTGAGAAGTCGGCGACCAACCAACGGTTCATCGTCAACGCCACGCCTGACATGAAGATCGTGGAGATGAACTGGAGCGACAATCCGTTCTTCCCCAAGGTGCTGAATGATGAGCGCCTGAGGGACATGGAGGCGCGCCCAGACGACTACGGTCACGTTTGGGAAGGACAGTATAAGACGATCTTCAAGGGGTCGTATTACGCGCGGTTCCTTATCGAGGCCGAGAAGATGCAGCCGGTCAGGATCACGACGGTCCCGCGCGACCCGCTGATGACAGTCAGGGCGTATTGGGATATTGGCGGGACCGGAGCGAAGGCAGACGCCACAGCGATATGGATCGCGCAGTTCGTGGGCCAGAATATCAACTGGCTGGATCATTACGAGGCCGTGGGTCAGCCGCTTGCCACGCACGTCACATGGCTTCGCCAGAACGGGTATGAGGACGCCCTGTGCGTTCTGCCTCACGACGGTCTGAACCACGAGAAGATTTACAAGGTCACATACGAATCAGCCCTGCGTGAGGCCGGTTTCTCAGTGCGCACGATCCCAAATCAGGGCGCGGGGGCCGCTATGGCGCGTGTCGAGGCGGCGAGGCGACTGTTTCCGCGTATGTGGTTCAACGCCGCAACAACGCTGCCGGGCCGCGTCGCGCTGAGGTCGTATCGAGAGAAGTGGTCGGAGGATCGCAACATTGGTCTGGGTCCGCTGCATGATTGGGCGTCTAACTCGGCGGATGCGTTCGGCTTGGGGTGCATCGATTGGGAAGAGCCTCGCGTCGCCCGAAAATCGGTCAGTAAGGGCCGTCCATCAGGGTCTTGGATGGGATGACGTTATCGTGTAGGCTGTCTGCGCGGTAACGGAAAGACTGGCCCATGAGCGTTGTTGGTAAGTCCCTGGCGGACACTCGCCCCATTGAGGTGGCTCAGCCTGTCTTAAACGCAGGCAGCGTCAATCCGACTACGGGCGTCGTTACTGCCCCTACGGGTGGGTCGTCCACCGCACCGACGTTCGTAACGGCGGCTCAAGGTATTCCGACATTCAGCCTGATTACGGTGGCTGCGGCCACGGCGGGCGATCTGCTGACCGCTGACGCCAATCGACGCGGTGCGCGGCTGCTGAACTACACGGCGGCTCCGATCTACTTCTGGCCCACTGTGAATGGCGCTACGCCGCCGTCTGGTGCGCCTGCTGATGTGGTCCCAGCCGCTGCATCCGGGTTGCCGGGTCAGTATGAATTCCCCTACGCTCCTACTGTCGCGTTTCGATACGTTGGCGCGTCTGCCGGGGCGACAGTTGCGGGTCTCGGCGTAGAGGTCTGGTAGGGTGCCGTTCTCCCTGCCGGGACAGGTCATGCCCGACCACATCGGGCGCAAGAAGAGACGACTTGAAACGTCGTGGGGGTATGCGCTCGGGGGAGTCGCCCCGCCAACCCCCTATGCCGACTACACGTCCGCCGGGGCGAAGGCTGTCGATAACGGCTGGTATGAGGCCTACGTCGAGCCCAACAACGGGCCTGACGGCTGGGTCACGCTGAGGACCACCACGGGTTCTGTGACAATTGCGGCGGCTCCAAGCCAGGGTTCAGTAACTCGCGCCCGCATCTTCGGTCCATACAACCTGACTGCGGCGGCTTCCGGCGTCGGTGCGTCCATGGTGCAGGGTTGCGTGTTCAACTCGCGCGGGGCCAATAGCTACGGTCGCGCGGCTTTCCCGACCCGCTCCGTCACTGTGGCCTCGTCTAAGACGGTGGGCCTGTTCATTCAGGGCATCGAGATCACCGCCGACTACATCTGGCTGTCGTCCAAAGAGACGAATCAGGTTCTGCGGCGCTTTGCCAATCCAGCGGGCTCCACGCTTGGCGCAGCACTGGCCGAGAACCTCAACTGCGAAGCCGGGTTGACCGGCACCTACAACCACATCGGAGCCATGCAGCGGGATGGGCTTGGCCGCATCTGGGCGGGCCTCGAGAGCTACAGCGCCGTGACGTTCAGCCAGCGTCAGACCATCGCGTGGTTTGATGAGATGACGCTGGTGCGGCAAGGGGCCGTGTCAATCGCTGCGGCGCTGGCTGCGGCAGGCTTCCCCGACTACGGCGTTGGTTCGGTATCGGTGAACGCTGCCGCCGACGAGGCCTACACCATCGACTTCAGCCGCCCTGACCGCTTCTTCGTCTGGGGCATGGCGGCCCTGCTCGCCGGAACCGCAACCCTGAAGGAGATCGTTCCAATCGGCGAAATCTGGGGCAACGTTCAGGGTATGAAGTGCGACACGGCGACGGGGAGCATCTATTTGCTAGGTTCGCGCGTCTACGGCTCCTCGGGCGGTCCGGTCGTTGGGCGTGTCACGCGACAGGGCGTAGGCGTCAGCGAATGGATATTCCCAGCCGTCACGGGCGAGCCGGAAGACATCGCGTTCCTGGGCAGTCAGATCATTACGACGGTCAATGACGCGACTTCAACGCTCAACTACACCGATATTCCGGCCCCGGTGACGCTGGGTCTTGGCGGCTGGACCGGGGCCGCTGATTACGCATGGCGCGTGGGCGGCCTGAAGCTGGGGAGCGCAAACCCCGATTATTCGGTCATGGTCTCCACGGTCGCCACTTCGCTGGCGGCCTTGAACACCCTGTTCGACAACGTATCGAACGCCAACATTCATGAAGGCTGGATCGGAACCAACGGCAGCGTCAATGGCCGGATCGACCTGACGCGCACCTTTGCCCTCGGACTGACAGCGGGCTCGCCTCTGGCCTATGGCTTCGCGGCGTCCAGCAGCGGCCCGAACGCGGGTCAGGAAGTCCTCTACGCCAACGGATCGCGCCGCTCGACCGGAACCGACGCGACACCGACCGTATGGCCTGCCAACGGAGACCTTGGCTATTGGGGCGCACACCCCACCAACACCAAGCTCACTGGGTCGGGCCGCTACGCCTATGCGTTCAGCGGCATCAAGACCGAGGCGGAAATGCAGTCCGTCGAGGCTGACCCGTTCATCGTCTGGACACCGACCAATGCTCTGACGGCGGGACAGAAATCACAAATCGCCTCCTCCTGATCACCGATTCTAACCGAGAAGCGTCATGTTCTACCCCGCGCCCCAGGTCACCAGCGCCCAGCTTCAGGCCGTTGCATCCAGCGTCCCGGCTCCCGCGTCGTCTGATCCCGCGCCCATCGCGGTTATGCCCGTTGTCGGTGCATTGGCCCCCTATGCTCGCGCAGATCACGTCCACGCCTCGAAAACGCGTCGGTCTCGCCTACAGACCGCCAGCAACGGCACCCTGACGTGGACATATCCGGTCGCCTTCGATGCGGGTGTTGTTCCGCAAATCATGGCGATTGTAGAGACGGCTGACGGCGTAACTGATGTTGTGAACGTTCAGATTGAGGGAACACCAACGAACACCTCGGCAAAGATCAGGGTTAATCGCACTCAACAGTCTGTCGTCTCTCTCCTCGGACTGACAATCCTTTCCGTTCCTGCCAGTGTCGGCGTCCAGTGGGTTCACCTGTCAGCATTCGGATAACCCCGGCCCATCGGCATATTATTGCCGTCGCGCCGTAGTTCCGTGCAAGGATTTGCCAAACTCAAGACCTGAGGGTATATGATCGTCTGACGGATAAAGGACGGTCCATGGCTGATAGCGACGACGACAAGCTGTCGATCCACGAAGAGGCCCTTGAACTCTATGAGATGAGCATCAGCGCGGACTCGATCAATCGAGAGAACCAGCGCGAAGATATTCGTTTCATCAAGATGCGCGAGCAATGGCCTGAGGCCGTTCGTCGTGCGCGTGAAGATCAGGGCCGTCCGTGCCTGACAATTGACCAGCTTGGTCCTGTCGTGCGTCAGGTCGTGAACGATTGCCGCCTGAACAAGCCTGAGATCAAGGTCAAGCCGGTTGACAGTCACGGCGACCCCAAGACCGCTGAGATCATCGGCGGCCTGATCAAGAACATCGAATACACCTCGAATGCCGACGTAGCCTATGACACCGCTGTTGACTATGCGGTGTCGTCGTCGCGTGGGTTTATGCGCGTGGTCTCGGAATACGCGACAGACGACGCGTTCGAACAAGACTTGATGATCCAGCACGTCGCTGACCCCCTCACGATCATCCCTGACGTTTACTCCACGGCGGCTGATTCGTCGGACTGGAACTATTGCTTCGTTCTGGAGCGCGTGACGCGGGCGGAATATCGTAAACGGTTCAAGCGCAAGGAGGTTGTCGATTGGGATGACCTCGCGACGCTGAATAACGACTGGTTCGGCGACGACTCGGCCATGATCGCCGAGTATTGGAAGCGTGTTGAGGTTCCGGCGTGGGTCGCCATGCTGTCGAACGGCGAAACCCAGAAGTTTGAGGAAGAGCCTGATCC
>Ga0247815_10001981_pt1 | contig 15280 bp, 13 predicted proteins | sample UWRJL194509B1_FD_181014 | JGI IMG/M metagenome (GOLD analysis project Ga0247815, IMG submission 181014) | Plant litter microbial communities from Arlington Agricultural Research Station in Wisconsin, United States - UWRJ-L194-509B-1 | ecosystem: Environmental > Terrestrial > Plant litter >...
CTGAAGGCCGGCGAAATCGGTTCGTCGACCATGCCGCACAAGGTCAATCCGATCGATTTCGAAAACTCCGAAGGCAACCTGGGCCTGGCCAACGCCGTGCTGAAGCATCTGTCGGAAAAACTGCCGGTGTCGCGCCTGCAGCGCGACCTGACCGACTCGACCGTGCTGCGCAACATCGGCGTCGGATTCGGCTACACGCTGCTGGCCTACGACAGCTGCCTGCGCGGCCTGAACAAGCTGGAAGTGAATCCGGCGCGCCTGGCGGCCGACCTGGACGCCAACTGGGAAGTGCTGGCCGAGCCGGTGCAGACCGTGATGCGCCGCTACGGCATCGAGAACCCGTACGAGCAGCTGAAGGAACTGACGCGCGGCAAAGGCATCTCCAAGGACGCGCTGCGCGAGTTCATCACCGGCCTCGCCATCCCGCAGGACGCCAAGGATCTGCTGCTGGAAATGACCCCGGCCAACTACATCGGCGTGGCCGCGTCTCTAGCCAAAGCCATCTGATGTAGAAAAGCAATCTCGCATACACTAGCCCCCGCCGACTGCCGTCTCCGGGGGCTTTTTATTGCCGATTTACAGCTTAACCATGCACAAGACGCGATTCTTTGGTATATTAGTCCTAACACGTACTATTTCGGAGCCGCTTTATGCCACGCTATACCAAGACCGCCATGCTGCTGCACTGGCTCACCGCACTGCTGATCATCGCCGCGTTTTTCCTCGGCCTGACCATGGTCGCGATTCCCGGCTTTTCGCCGACCAAGCTGAAGTACTTCTCCTGGCACAAATGGCTGGGCGTGACGGTGCTGCTGGTGGCGACGCTGCGCATCCTGTGGCGCAAGGCCAACCGCCCGCCGCCGCCGCTGGCGTCGATCCCGGCCTGGCAGCACAAGATCGCCGAGGGCATGCACTACCTGCTGTACTTCCTGATCTTCGCGGTGCCGATCTCCGGCTACTTCTACACCTACGCGGCCGGCGTGCCGGTGGTGTACCTGGGGATATGGCAAATGCCGGCCGTGATCGCGCCGGATCCTGAACTTAAGGCAACTTTAAAAACCGTGCATTATATTTTGACCATGACGATGGCGGCCGCGGTGGTCGCCCACGCCCTGGCCGCGCTCAAGCATCACTTTATCGACCGCGACATCACGCTCAAACGCATGCTGCCGCTGTAAACCCACTCACCGGAGTCCGACCACATGAACACCCTGAAAAAAATCGCCCTCGTCGCTATGCTGGGTATCGCCTTCGCCGCCAGCGCCGCCGCGCTGAAAACCGATCCCGCCAAGAGCACGGTCTCGGCCACGTTCAAGCAAATGAACGTGCCGATCGACTCCAAGTTCAAGAAATACACGGTCGCGATCGACTATGACGCGGCCAAGCCGGACGCCTCGAAAGCGAGCGTCGAAGTGGAAACGGCCAGCCTCGACATGGGCGACCCGGAGTACAACAAGGAAGTCGCCAAGAAGGAATGGTTCAACTCGGCCCAGTTCCCGAAAGCCACCTTCGTCTCGTCGGCCATCAAGAGCGCCGGTCCGGGCAAGCTGACCGTCACCGGCAAGCTGACCATCAAAGGCAAGACCGCCGACATCACCTTCCCGCTGACGGTCAAGACCGAAGCCGGCAAGCAAGTGTTCGACGGCGCGCTGCCGATCAAACGCCTGGCCTACAACATCGGCGAAGGCGAATGGAAGGACACCAGCATGGTCGCCGACGACGTCGTCATCAAGTTCCACGTAGTAGCAGGTCAATAAAACCCACCACCGGAGATTCATCGAATGAAACTGCAGATCCTGATCGCAACGCTGCTGGCCGCCTCGGCCACCTCGGCCCTGGCCGCCACCTACAACGTCGACCCGACCCACACCTACCCGAGCTTCGAGGCCGACCACATGGGCGTGTCGGTATGGCGCGGCAAGTTCAACAAGACCAGCGGCACCGTCACGATGGACCGCGCCGCCAAGACCGGCGGCTTGGACCTGACGATCGACCCGGCCTCGATCAACTTCGGTTTCGACAAGATGGACAGCCACGCCAAGGGTCCGGACATGTTCAACGTCGAGAAATTCCCGACCATCACCTACAAGAGCAAATCGTTCAAGTTCGACGGCGACAAGCTGGTCGGCGTGGATGGCGAATTGACGATGCTGGGCGTGACCAAGCCGGTGTCGCTGAAGGTGAACAAGTTCACCTGCATCATGCACCCGCGCTACAAGAAGGAAGTCTGCGGCGCCGACGCCACGGCCGAATTCAAGCGCACCGACTTCGGCCTGAACTACGGCACCCCGGCCTTCGCGCCGGAAGTCAAGCTGGCGATCCAGATCGAAGCCATCAAAGCCGACTAAATGTCCGGTCAACTCCGGGGTCAGAGCTAAAAACTGGACACGGGCTCTACCGTAGCGGTCGCTACGGTAGAGCCCGTGTCCAGTTTTTAGCTCTGACCCCGGATTTTTTATTGCTATACTGCTCGGCGCCGTTCCCGTTATCACCCCGAGAGAGACCTGAGAAAAAATGCATAAGACACTGATCGCGCTCGCCATCCTGAGCACCGCGGCCCACGCCGACGAAGGCATGTGGATGCCACAACAGCTGCCACAAGTAGCCAAGCAATTGAAAGCCGCCGGCCTGAAGCTGGACCCCGCCACGCTGACCAAACTGACCGAATTCCCGATGGGCGCCATCGTCAGCCTGGGCGGTTGCTCGGCCTCCTTCGTCTCGCCGCTGGGCCTGGTCGCGACCAACCACCATTGCGTCTACGGCAGCATCGCCCACAATTCGACGCCGGAACGCAATCTGCTGGCCAACGGTTTCCTGGCCCATAACCTGGGCGAAGAGCTGCCGGCCGCGCCGGGCAGCCGCATCTTCGTGACCAAGGCCGTGACCAACGTCAGCGCGCAGATCATCACCGCCGACGTGGCCAAGCTGAGCGGCAAGCAGCGCAGCGACGCGATCGAGAAAAACCTCAAGGCCATCCAGGCCGAATGCGAAAAAGACGCCGGCCATCGTTGCACCGTGTCGTCCTACTACGGCGGCCTGGAGTACTACCTGATCAAGCAACTGGAGATCCGCGACGTGCGCCTGGTGCACGCGCCGCCGGAAGGCGTCGGCAAGTTCGGCGGCGACACCGACAACTGGATGTGGCCGCGCCACACCGGCGACTACGGCTTCTATCGCGCCTACGTCAGCAAGGACGGCAAGGCCGCCGATTTCAGCAAGGACAACGTGCCCTACGTGCCGCAGCATTTCCTGAAACTGGCCAAGGAAGGCGTCAAGGAAGGCGACTTCATCATGGCGCTCGGCTACCCGGGCCGCACCAACCGCCACCGCCTGCCGTCGGAAGTGGCGTTCACCTTCGATTCGAACTATCCGGCCTTCGTCAAGGCGTCGGCGGAGAGCCTGGCGATCATCGCCGACACCACCAAGGACAGCAAGGACACCGCGCTGAAATACGCGTCGCAAGTGGCCAGCATCAACAATTACTACAAGAACCGCCAGGGCATGCTGGACTCCTACGCCGGCAGCGACATGCTGGCGCGCAAGACCGCCGAGCATGAGGCGCTGAAGACCTGGATCAACGCCAACCCGGCGCGCAAGGCCGAGTACGCCGCCGACATCGAGGCGGTGGAAAAACTGATCGCCCAGCGCGACGCCGACGTGCAGCGCGACTTCAACCTGGAGCGCTCCAAGCCGCGCCTGCTGAACACCGCGCGCATGCTGTACCGCCTGGCCAACGAGAACGCCAAGCCCGACGCCGAGCGCAAGTCCGGCTACCAGGTGCGCGACGTGCCGCGCATCAAGTCGAGCGTGGCCGCGCTGGTGCGCAACTACGACGAGAAGGTCGACAAGGCGCTGGTGCTGAACTTCCTGGGCAAGTACGCGGCGCAGCCGGCCGCGTCGCGCAACGCCGCCTTCGACGCCGTGGTCGGCATCAAGGACGGCATGGGCAAGCCGGAGCTGCAAGCGGCGCTGGACAAGCTGTACGCCGGCAGCAAGCTGGGCGACGCCGCCGAGCGCAATAGCTGGATCGAGCGCAAGCCGGAAGACTTCAAGGCCAGCAACGACAGCTTCATCAAGGCCGCCGTGGCGCTGTACGGCCCGGACCTGAAGTCGGAAGCGGAAGAGGAAGAACTGGGCGGCAAGCTGCAGCAGGCCTACGCCAGCTACATGAAAGCCAAGATCGCCTACATGCAGGGCAAGGGCCAGGCCGTGTATCCGGACGCCAACAGCACCTTGCGCGTGACCTTCGGCAAGATCGCCGGCCGTGAGCCGGGTTCCGACGGCACCAACTGGAAAGCCTTAACCACGGTCGAAGGCGTCGCCGCCAAGGCCACCGGCCAGGGCGAGTTCAACGCCCCGGCCGCGCAGCTGAAAGCGATCAAGGCCAAGGAATACGGCAAGTACGCCGATCCTAAGCTGAAATCGGTGCCGGTCGCCTACCTGGCCACGCTCGACATCACCGGCGGCAACTCCGGCTCGGCCGCGCTGAACGCCAAGGGCGAATGGATCGGCCTGGCCTTCGACGGCACGCTCGATTCCATCATCTCCGACTGGGACTTCAACAAGGCGATGACGCGCGACATCCAGGTCGACCTGCGCTACATCCTGTGGAACATGAAGCACGTCGACCACGCCGACAACCTGCTGAAGGAAATGAACGCCGAATAAGCATTCATCGCATCCCTCAAAAGAACCATACCTCGGAAACGTGGTGTGGTTTTTTTTATGGATGGGGTACATTAGCGGTTCCGTTCACCACCCCTTAGGAGTTTTCATGTCCGCCAAGAAGATCGCCGTAGTGATAGGCAGCCTGCGCAAGGATTCGTTGAACCGCAAATTCGCCCAAGAAGTGATCGCGCTGGCGCCGCCGTCGCTGTCGTTCGAGATCGTCGAAATCGGCGAGCTGCCGATGTATAACGAAGACCTGGAAGGCGCCGACGTCACCGCGCCGCAGGCATGGACCCATTTCCGCCAGCGCCTGCAAGCGGTGGACGGCGTGCTGTTCTTCACCCCGGAATACAACCGCTCGGTGCCGGCCGCGTTGAAGAACGCCATCGACGTCGGCTCGCGCCCTTACGGCAGCAGCGTCTGGAGCGGCAAGCCGGCCGCCATCGTCAGCGTCTCGCCGAGCGCGGTGGGCGGCTTCGGCGCCAACCATCACCTGCGCCAGTCGATGGTGTTCCTCGACATGCCGCTGTTGCAGCAACCGGAAGCCTACATCGGCGGCGCCGCCAACCTGCTCGGACCGGACGGCAAGCTGAACAACGACAGCACCAAGCAATTCCTGAAGAAATTCATCGACACCTACGCCACCTGGGTCGAGACCAACGCCAAGAAGTAATCAGCGCTTAGTCAGCGCTTGGTTAGCGTTTGATTGGCGTGAAAGCGTAGCCGGCCGCCGTCAGCGGCTCCGGCTCGCCGATCGCGCGCACCGCGCGCTGCAACACCTGCAGCCGCGGCGCGCGTTGCGCCGGCAACAAGACCAGGTCCGCGCCCGGCAGCCGTCGCGGCAACTCCGTCAGCGCCTCGCCGTCCAGCGCCTCGCAGCTGACATACATCCGATACGACGTTTTACGGTCGCCCAGCTCCAGCATGAATCCCGCCACGCCGGCCGTGCCCGCCGCGCCGGGCAACGCCGTAAGCTGCAAACGCGTGCCGCGCCGCGCATCGCGCTTGTTCAGGTCGAACGTCGATCACGCCTGCATCGCATGCGGCTTGCGCAGCCCCGGCGGCGGCATCGGCGTCTCGCCATGCTGCCCGACCACGACCACCTGCATATTGTTGCGCAGCCCCTGCAACGGCGCCAGCCCGCGATAGCGGCCCGGCATCAGCAGCAACAGGTCGGCCACCGGCCAGTCCGGCACCGCCTCCTTGCTGTAGGCCTCGGCGTCGGAGGTCACCGCCAGGATCGCCAGCCCCTGGAAGCGGATCAGCGCCAGGCCGTCGCCGGCCAACTCCACCCGCCCCTGCCCGGAAGCGGGCACAGGCGCGGCGGCGTCGTTGTCCGGCACCGGCATCACATGCCGCGGCCCGATCTGCGCCACCACCAGTTGCGCGCCCAGCGCCATCGCCATCACCACGACCACCGCGCGCCATCCATACCCGTTACGCATCGCTTTCTCCCGGTCGCCAGCCCATGCGCCAGTAGAGCACCGCCGCGCCGAGTTTTCCTTGAAGCAACGCAACCGGCGTGCATGCCCCCTCTGCCGCCGCTCAAAAAGCGGGCACGAATGATACAATTCCGCCCTCGACAGCGCACTTACCCAGGGCGCCACTCCATCAAATTCCCGCTGAGATCCAGACCGCCATGCACCCAGACATGCCCACGCCTTATGAAAAAGGCAATCAAAACCAAACCACGCTGTGGACCGAATGCATCGCGTTCTACCAGGAGCTGGCGCAACGCTTCCCGCAGGTGCTGCGTTTTGAACAGATCGGCGTATCCGACGGCGGCATCCCGGTGCACGCCGGCGTGGTCAGTCCGGACGGCGTGTTCGACCGCGCCCAGATCAAGGCCGAAGGCCGCACCGTCTTCTTCAACAACAACGGCATCCACCCCGGCGAACCCGAAGGCGTGGACGCGTGCATGGCCATCGTTCGCGACCTGTGCTTCGAGCCGGCCCGCCTGGCGGCGCTGGGCGATACCGTGTTGCTGTTCGTCCCGCTGTACAACGTCGACGGCGCGCTGAACCGCGCCGACACCTCGCGCGTCAACCAGGACGGCCCGGAACAATTCGGCTTCCGCGGCAACAGCCGCCACCTCGACCTGAACCGTGACTTCATCAAGTGCGACACGCTCAACGCGCAGATGTTCAACCAGCTGGTCACCAGCTGGGATCCGGACGTGATGGTCGATACCCACACGTCCAACGGCGCCGACTATCCGTACACGATGACGCTGATCCACACCCAGGCGGACAAGCTGGGCTACGGCCTCGGCCCCTTCCTGCGCGAGACCATGCTGCCGCACATCTACGCGCAGATGGAGGCCAAAGGCTGGCCGACCTGCCCCTACGTCAATCCGGTCAAGGACTCGCCGGACGACGGCATCGCCGAATTCCTGGAAGTGCCGCGCTTCTCGACCGGCTTCGCGGCGCTGCACCACGTCATCGGCTTCATGCCGGAGACGCACATGCTCAAGCCCTTCAAGGACCGCTACGACTCGATGCGCGCGCTGCTCGACGTGACGATGGCCTTCACCGTCGCGCATGGCGCGCAAATCCAGCAGCTGCGCGCCGACGCCAAGGAGCAAGCCGCCAACGCCACCGCATGGACCGTGGCCTGGAAAATGGACGAAGCGAATCCATCGACCTTCCGCTTCAAAGGCTACGCCGCCAAGCGCAGCGCCAGCCTGCTGGGTAATTACCAGCGCCTCTCCTACGATCGTTCGCAGCCGTGGGAAAAGGACATCGCCTACTACAACAGCTTCGTGCCGTCGACCACCGTGCCCGCGCCGAAAGGCTACATCGTGCCGCAAGCCTGGCGCGAAGCGATCGAGCGCCTGCAATGGAACGGCGTCGAGATGGCCCGCTTCGACGAAGCCTCGACGGTCGAAGTCCAGTACTACCACATCGTCTCGGTGACCTCGCGCGCCAACGCCTACGAAGGCCATATGTACCATGACGTGGTGGAGCTGGAAGCGCGCAAGGGCAGCGTGACCGTGCGGCCGGGCGACTACTTCATCCCGCTCAAGCAGGCCAACGCCCGCTACGCCGTCGAGACGCTGGAACCGCAAGGCCACGACTCCTTCTTCCGCTGGGGCTTTTTCAACAGCGTGCTGGAAAAGAAGGAAGCCTTCTCCGACTACGTGTTCGAAGACCTGGCGCTGGAAATGCTGAACACCGAGCCTGAGCTGAAAGCCAAGTTCGACGCATGGAAGGCCGCCAATCCGGCGCTGCTGTCGGACCAGGAAAAAGTGTTGGGCTTCATCTTCGAAAACGGCAAGCGCCACGCCGAGCCGGAATGGCGACGCTACCCGGTGCTGTCGGTATTCTAAAAGAGTAGCGTTATCCCTCATGCGCGCGACGGCGATCCCGCCGCGCGCATGCAAGCTTGCCCACAAGGTCACGGCCATGCACTACGCACTCAATCTGCGCACATTCTTTTACAGCCACTACTTCTACCTGGGGCTGCGCTTCGCCGCGGGCCTGGTCGGCGTCACGCTGATCACGCTGCAGTTTTCCGATATGACGACCGCCATGACGGTCTGCATCGGCGCGCTCTGCACCGCGCTGATGGACATGCCCAGCCCCTTGCGCCACAAGTTCAACGAGATGAGCGCCTCGGTGCTGTTGTGCAGCGCCGTCACCTTGCTCATCAGCCTGTGCGCGCCGCTGCCATGGCTGCTGATGACGATGCTGGTGGTGGTCAGCTTCCTCGCCTGCATGATGGTCGTCTACGGCAAAAAATCGATGCCGCTGCAACTGGCAACGCTGTTCATCATGACCATGTCGATGGAACACGAGATGTCGGTGCGCCAGTCCTTCATCCACACCGGCCTGTTCACGCTGGGCGCCGTGGCCTACCTGGCCTACGCGATGGGCGTCTCTTGGATCCTGCGTCACCGCATCAAGCAGCAGGTGCTGGCCGAAGCGCTGTTCGAGCTGGCGGCCTACATCGACATCAAGGCCGATTTCTACGACACCCGCTACAACCTCAACGAACAATTCAACAAGCTGGTACGCCATCAAAGCCTGCTGGCCGACCGCCAGCAAGCGTCGCGCGACCTGATCCTGCGCGCGCACCAGAACAGCAAGGACGCGATCGTGGTCCAGGTCCACGTCTGCATGCTGGATCTGTATGAGCTGATCCTGTCGACCCACACCGACTACGCCCAGCTGCGCATGCACCTGGCCGATTCGCCGATCCTGACCACGCTGCACGACCTGGCCTACAAGGCCGCGCGCGATATCGAATCGGTGGCCTACGACGTCACGCGCAAGAAGGCGTCGTTCGCCGAGATCAGCTACACGCCGGAGCTGGACGCCATCGAGGTGGAACTGGCCGCGCTGCAGCGACGCATCGACGACGGCAAGCCCCAGCAGGAGGCGCTGGCCGTGCTGCGCGCGCAGCGCAACAAGATCCGCGCCATCATCGCCATGATCGGCGAGCTGCATCAAGCCAGCCAGAAGGTCTACGACACCACGCCGTTCTGGGTCGACGCCGACATGGGGCCGTTCCTGTCGCAGCAGAAGTACGAGTTCCGCATGATCCTGTCGCACCTGCGCCTGGACTCGCCGATCTTCCGTTTCTCGCTGCGGGTGGCGATGGCGATTTCGGCCGGCCTGGCGATCGGCGCGTGGCTGCCGTATGCGGCGCACAGCTACTGGATCGTGCTCACCATCGTCATCATCCTCAAGCCCAGCTTCAGCATGACCAAGCAGCGGCGCCGCGACCGCATCGTCGGCACCGTCATCGGCTGCGTCATCACGGCGCTGATCATCAAGTTCCTCAACTATCCGGCGCTGATCATGGGCGCGCTGGTGTTGTCGACGGTGGCCATGCCGACCTTCGTCTACCTGCGCTACCGCTACGCCGCGATCGCGGTCAGCGTGATGATCCTGCTGCAGATGTACCTGATCGCGCCGGGCAACGACAACCTGATCATGGAGCGTCTGGTCGACACCATGGTCGGCGCGGCGGTGGCGACCGCGTTCAGCTTCGTGCTGGCCAACTGGGAGTACCAGTCCTTGCCGCGCCTGATCCGCGAAGTGCTCGACGTGAACCTGCGCTACATGCAGGCCAGCTTCGATCTGTTGCAAGGCAAGGGCAAGGACGATTTCGCCTACCGCATCGAGCGCAAGCGCCTGATGGACAGCCTGGCCGCACTCAGCTCCGCGCTGGTGCGCATGCTCGACGAGCCGGCGCGCAAGCAGCGCGCGGTGGAGGACATCAACCTGTTCATCGTGCAGAACTACCTGCTGGTGGCGCACGTCGCGGCCTTGCGCGCCATCCTGCGCCGGCATGCGAAGGAACTGCCGGCCGGCCCGGTCAACGCCATGCTGGGCGAAAGCCACGAGCAGGTGGTCGGCGTGCTGACGCAGGCGCTGTCGCCGCAAGCCGCGCAGGCGCGGCGGACCGCGCAAGCCTCACTGGCCGCGTTGGCGCCGCACGCCGCGCAAACGCGCACGCCGGGCGACGGCGCCGGCATGCCGGCCGCGGAGCCGGCGCAGTCCGCGCAGGCCGCCGCCATGGCCTCCGATGCGGCGGCCGTGCCGTGGTCCGGCTGGCCGCTGGTCCAGCGCCGCATCCGCCTGTTGCAAGCCGACGCGGTCAAGATCATCGTCCACAGCGAAGCCATCGTCCGCGACGTCGCCTGACCGCCGTCGTTCCCGCCATGCCGCGCGTCCGGACACCGCCCGCGGCGCCGGATACCCTGATACCATAGCCGGCTATGAGCGCACAAACTCCCAACGCCGGCTTCACCACGCGCGACCTGGTCTCGGCCCTGTTCGTGGTCCTGATCTGGGGCACCAACTTCGTCGCGATGAAGGTCGGCCTGCGCCATCTGACGCCGTTCCAGATGGGCGCCGCGCGCTACATCTTCGCCGTGCTGCCGCTGATTATCTTCATCCGCCCGCCCAAGCTGCCCGTCAAATGGATACTCGCCTACGGCTTGTGCCAGGGCGTCGGCCAGTTCGGGCTGCTGTTCCTGTCGCTGAAGGTCGGCATGTCCGCCTCGCTGGCCTCGGTGATCCTGCAAACCCAGGTCTTCTTCACCGCCTTCTTCGGCTTCGCGCTGCTGCACGAACGCGCCAGCCGCGCGCTGCAAGGCGGCTTGCTGCTGGCCGCCGTGGGCCTGGTCTGCTTCGGCATGAACTACATCGAGCCGGGCCACGCCGGCGGCACCACGGCGGCAGGCTTCGCGCTGTGCCTCGCCGGCGCCGCGATGTGGGCCGCGTCGAACATCGTGGTGCGCCGTGCGCAGCAGGCCACGCCGCAGTTCGACGTGATCAGCTTCATGGTCTGGTGCAGCCTGGTGCCGATCCTCCCCTTCATCCTGCTGTCGCTGGCCTTCGACGATCCGTCGACGCGCTGGCAATGGACCGCCGCGCCGTTCACCACCTGGATCGCGGTCGCCTATCTTGGCTGGATGGCGACCATCCTCGGCTACGCCATGTGGACCCGATTGCTGAAACGCCATCCGGTCAACCGCGTCGCCCCGTTCAGCCTCGGCGTGCCGGTGGTCGGCATCAGCACCGGCATGCTGGTCCTCGGCGACACCATCACGGGCTGGCAATGGGCCGGCATCGCGCTGATCGTGCTGTCGCTGGTCTGCACCATGTTCGGCGGCCGCTGGCTCGACCGCAGGTAGTCAGCCGAAGCAGACGCGGTTGCGGCCCGTTTGCTTGGCGCGGTACAGCAGCGCGTCGGCCTTCTGCAGCATCGCCTCCGCCGTGCCGGCGGCGATATCAGCGTAGACGCCCATGCTCATCGTGACCTTCAAATCGGGATGCAGCTGATGCCAGGGGAAGCCCTCGATCATCGCGCGCAGCTTGTCGCACAGCGCGGCCGCTTGCGGCAACTCGGTCTCCGGGAAGGCGATGACGAATTCCTCGCCGCCGTAGCGCGCCACCAGATCGCTCAAGCGCATATGGCCGCGCAATATCTCGCCCACCTGGCGCAGCACCATGTCGCCGGTGGCGTGCGAGAACTGGTCGTTGATGCGCTTGAAGAAATCGATATCGCCGATCACCACGCTGAGCGGCCGCTGATGGCGCACCGCGTGGCTGAACAAGGTGCTGGCCTGCTCGTCGAAGTGGCGGCGGTTGTGCAGCTCGGTCAGCGCATCACGCACGCTCAACTCGCGCATCTGCTCGGACTGCGTCAGGATGGTCTGGTGCGACGCGTTCAATTCTTCATGCGTGCGCGCCAGCTTCTCGCTCATGTCGTTGAAGGCCGCCGCCAGCACCGCCACCTCGTCCTTGCCCACCACCGGCACCCGCTGCAGCAGCGAGCCGCCGTGCATGGCGCGCACCGCGCCGGTCAGCTCGCTGAGCGCGCGGCTCAAACCCCGGCTTAACAAAACGCCCAGCAGCAGCGCCACGGCCACCGCGCCGGTCACGCCGGCCAGCAGCGCATCGCGCATCGCGCCCAGATACTGCAGCTCCTCCCGGCTCGGCGCGAGCACGCCCTCCGGCGAGACGTAAGCGACGATGCGGCCGTCCACCTTCACCGGCCGCGCCGCCTTGCGCGCCTCCTCCGGCAGCACCTCGTCGTGACGATACACGCCGGCGCCCAGCAGCACGCGGAAGTCCTGGTCGGCCAGGATGAAGTGGAACGGCGGCTCGCCGCCTGGACCTGGCGGCGGACGGCGCTCCTCGTCCGGCGGCGGCCGGCCGCCGTCTTCGCGCTGGGGCGGCGGCGCGGGTGGGCGCTCGTCGCGCAAGGACATCCAGACTCCGTCAGATTATTGCTAAATGGACAGCAATCATACCCGAATGCAGCTATCCGGCGAAAAAATCCGGCATCAAATAGTTGCCAGTCAGAATCGGCTCTTCATAGGAAAATCCCTCAGTTATATTGAAAACTAATGGCTCGTATCACAAATCAAAATTTTATTTATTACTGAAATCCGCGCATACTGCAACGCAACAAACGAACTTTATGGAGCTTCAGATGAGCGCAACGAACAACCTGTCGTACAACGACTTCGCCACCCCTAGCTATGCAAGCAATGTTGCCGCCGCTGTACGTCAGCTGGTCGCCGCGCTGTTCGCCGTCAAGCCGCACACGGCTGCCGCTGGTGAGCCGGTTGCATCGCAGCGCAACAAAGAAGAAACCATCTGGTGGCTGACCAGCATGGCGAATGACTGCGAACGTCACTCCCCGAGTCTGTCCGCCGAACTGCGCATGTTCGCAGCCCGCGCTTAATCGAATTTCGAATTTCACCTTACTGGAGATCACCATGCTGACCATCATCGAAAACCTGCCTGCCGCCATCGCCCTGTCCGGCCTCGTCCTGCGTCTGTACCTGGGCGCCAAGCCTGTCAAAGACGAAGCGTAATTCGTCCCTGGTCGAAATGGCAAAAAGCCCCGGCGCGCGCAAGCGGCCGGGGCTTTTTTACGGGGCGACGATTAGTTGAGACGCGAGTGGCGCATGCCGTAGCAGAAGTAGGTCAGGATCGCCGCGCTCATCCAGATGATGAAGATGGTATAAGTCGTCATCGACAAACCGAACATCAGGTACAGGCAAGCGCTGATGCTCAGGCCCGGCACCACGTAGGGGCCGAACGGCACGCGGAAGCCCTTGACCGGCGCGGCGCCTTCCTTGGCGCGCATCACCGGCACCGCCAGCGACACCACGATGAACGCCGTCAGCGTGCCCATGCTGACCATGTCCCACAGGAAGGTGGCGTCGACGAAGCCGGCCACCATCGCCACCACCAGCGAGACGATCAGCGTGTTCTGCACCGGCGACGCGGTGCGCGGGTTGACCTTCTTGAACGCCGGCGAAATCAGGCCGTCCTTGGAAATCGCGTACAGGATGCGGGTCTGGCCATAGATCGTCACCAGCGTCACGCTGAACACCGAAATCACCGCGCCCGCCGCCAGCACCAGCGCCGGCCAGGTCTTGCCGGTGACGTTTTGCAGGATCACAGCCAGGCCGGCTTCCTGCCCGGCGAACTTGTGCGCCGGCTGCGCGCCCATCGCCGCCACCGCCACCAGCATATAGAAGACCGTCACGATGCCTAGCGCCGACAGGATGCCGATCGGTACGTTGCGGGTCGGGTTGCGGACCTCGTCGCCGGCGGTGGCCACGGTGTCCAGGCCGATGAAGGAGAAGAACACGGTCGCCGCCGCCGCCGTCACGCCGGCCATGCCGGTGATGTGCGCGCCGTTGTCCGGGCTGAAGAAGGGATGGAAATTGTTTATATCAAAGCCGGAGAAGGCGATCACCACGAAAAAGATCAAGATCGCCAGCTTGATCAGCACCATGATGGTGTTGGTCGTCGCCGATTCCTTGGTGCCGCGGATCAGCAGGAAGCAGCACAGGCCGACCAGCAGGATGGGCGGCAGGTTGACGTGGCCGGGACGCAGCTCGATGCCGTGCGCGGTGGAGACGATCATCGGCGAGCGCAGCATCTCGGGGATGTGCCAGCCGAAGGCGTTGTTGAGGAAGTTGTTCAGGTAGTCGGACCAGCCGATCGCCGTCGCGCTGGCGGCCAGGCCGTACTCCAGCAGCAGGCAGGCGGCCATGATGAAGGCCAGGAATTCGCCCACCGTCGCGTAGGCGAACGAGTACGACGAGCCGGACGCCGGAATCCGGAACGACAATTCGGCGTAGCACAGCGCGGTCAGGCCGGCGGTGATCGCGGCGATCAGGAACGACAGGATCACCGACGGGCCGGCTTTCGGCACGGCTTCCACCATCGTGAAAAAGATGCCGGTGCCGATCGTGGCGCCGACGCCGATCATGGTCAGGGGGAACAGGCCGATCGAACGATGCAGGCCGTTGCTGGAGGGAGCGTTATCAACTGTATTGACGACCGGCTTGGTACGGGTCAGTTTCTGGACCAGCGTTTGGTTCACAGGCTATCCTTGTGGGAAATATGTTCGGGCAAAAACACAGCGATTATAGGGCTTTCCAGCCTGTCGCCATAAAGTAATTTTGTGCCAGAAAAACAACTCGCGAACGGGCCGCGCGCCAACGCCCACAAGGCGGCGTTACAGTTGCTTACTTTTGATACAACGCCGCGTATAGATGGCAAAGCTCCAACAAGCTACTCTTGCGGCAAGTGTTACTTACCGCCAAGAAGGAGCCCACCGTGCCGATCAAAAAAATCCCAACCGTATCCCGCCGTTTCCATCCCGCCTTGGCGGGCGCCGCCGTGTTGCTGGTCGGCTTGGCGGTCACCATCACCGCGCTGGTTATCCGCGGTTAAGCGGCCAGCCCGAGATAATCGAGCTTACCGACCGGCACGCCCTGATTGCGCAGGATGCCGTGGGCGGTGGCGATGTGGAAGTAGAAGTTGGGCAGCGCGAAGGTCAGCAGGTAATCGTCGCCTTTGAACTCCGGCTGCAGCTTGCCCCAATTCAGTTTGATCACGCGCGCCTCGCCGCCTTCAAGCTGCTCGGCGCCGACGCTGTTGAGATAGGCGAGCGTGTTGGCGATGCGTTGCTGCAGCTGGTCGAACGACGTTTCGTTGTCTTCGAACTTGGGCGCCGGCACGCCGCTCAGGCGCTCCACCGACATCTTCGAGGTATCGCTGGCGCGCTGCACCTGCGCCGACAGCGGCAACATATCGTCGGCCAGCCGCGCCGAGATGAGCGCGTCCGG
>Ga0247815_10001982_pt1 | contig 15278 bp, 15 predicted proteins | sample UWRJL194509B1_FD_181014 | JGI IMG/M metagenome (GOLD analysis project Ga0247815, IMG submission 181014) | Plant litter microbial communities from Arlington Agricultural Research Station in Wisconsin, United States - UWRJ-L194-509B-1 | ecosystem: Environmental > Terrestrial > Plant litter >...
ACAGAAAACAATTGGAGCGCAGTTTCCGCCGGGGAACAAACGTCATTTGCATTAAAAAACGACGGAACAATCTGGACTTGGGGAAAAAACGGCAGTTTCCAATCGGGCGACGGAACTTTAACCATGTACCGTGCGCCACACCAGGCTAGTCCCGATACGGATTTCGCCAGTATCAATGCGGGTATGGCTCACAATACCGCCCTAAAAATAAATGGGAACGGATACGCATGGGGAAAAAATGACCAGGGTCAGGCAGCCTACACGCCTTTAGTAAATTCGCCATTTGTCGGCCGGATCGAATGTGCGCAATCATTGGATACAGAAAATTTTGTCCTCCCAGAATTTAGTGTTTTTCCAAATCCGGCCAACGAAATTTTATATTGCAACAAATCGATTGGACAAGCCACCATTTATACCATGCAAGGACAATCGGTTTATGCACATATTGGTTCGAACAGCATTGATGTTTCTACTTTGGCAGCAGGAATTTACCTGATTCATGGTATTGATAACATAGGGAATTCATTCGCGGCGAAGTTTGTTAAAGAATAATGACTCGTTTAAGACAACATCAAGTATCCCTGTGGCGGAGTAGATCAGGGATATCTGGTTAGTTTTAAAATTCTTATAATTTGAAATTGCGATTTTTTTACATGCTGGCGTAAACAGCTGTTTGTCACAAAAAAAAATCTCGTTTACCGGCTGTCACAATATCTGTTCAGCTTCTGGTTGTGCATATTAAATTCGTTAAGCAGAAAAATTACGATGATGAAGTGGAGGAGAAAAGGGACTGTTTTTTCATATTTCTATAAAACACAATCCCTTTAAATCCTTCCTAAAAATCTGGTTCCTCAGTTGGAAACACTATGTATTTGAAACGTAATGCCCGTATGGCAATCATTTACAAGTTGTGACGATTTAATACTTGATTATTTTGCAGTATGCGCGTCCTACATTCACAACATATACACCTGCGTGAAGATTGCTGAGGTCAATTTGCTGGTTTGCGTCAAGTGTTCCGTTTTGGACGATTCTTCCGGAAACATCGGCAATTTCGTAAGGCAATCCGGCAACTACGCCTTTCGAGTCAAGTGTGATTTGGGTAGTAGCAGGATTTGGGTAAGCCAATAAACTGCTGTTTGCATTCGAACGGTCTTTTACATTCAATGCCGAATCTGACATTTTGATCAAAAAATTATCCCTAAACGCTGCGGATGTTACAAAATTAGTTCCATTGGCATCCGGATTGATATCGGCGGTCGTATCAAAGGCAGCCGTTACATAAATGTTGTTTTCAGCATCAATTCCCATCCCGCCTTTATCGACAAAGTTGATTCCTCCAAACCGATAGCCATTGGTGAAATTCCCATTTGCATCGAGTTTTGCAAGAAAACTCTCCATGGCATTCTCAGATTCCATTGTAAGCAAAATGTCGCCCATTTGCAGTGTACCGCCGTAAAATCCTGAAACCAGTGTTTCTCCCGCAGTGTTTATCGCAACCGTGTACGGTACGCTGGCTTGTTCTCCCGTAAATTGCGTGGCCCAGCTTATGCTTCCATTTGTATTTACTTTCAAAACAAGACCATTATAAAAATCCGGCGCTACTAAATTGGTTTCTACACCATTTATAAGACCTAAAGCAAGTTCGCCTCCAAAATAGCCGGTAATATAGGCCGAACCCAAAGCATCTACATCTACAGACATCAGGTTCATTCCTTGTGTCGCTTCTCCGATATGAACTGCATTTACATAGTCACCATCTGCTGTCAGATGAAGTAAAAATCCTGCATCCAGTTCTGCTGTCAGGTTGTTTACGATTGCAGGATCCGGATTAAAATCGGCGGTGCCTCTGTAATTTCCAACAAAATAAAGATCCCCTGAAGGCATCACTTTCATACCCAGAGACAGGTCAAAATCATCGCCTCCAAATTGTTTCGCCCATGCAAATGTGCCGTCGGAATTTAGTTTTGTTACAAATCCGTCACTCCATCCGGCAGACGTTAGACTGAAGTTTGACTGACCGGCATCAAAGTTCATCTCGTTGTAAAAATAACCGCTCAGGTAAATATTTCCCAGCGCATCGGTATCGATAGCCGAAGTCTCTTCATATTCTGTTCCGCCCATGCTTTTGGCCCAAATAAAATTACCATTCGGATCGAGTTTTACCACAAAAATATCGAGTCCGCCCGTGGATGTTAAAATAAATTCGTTTTCGCCCGGATCAAAATCGGCGCTTTCCTGATACACCCCGGTGACGTATACATTTCCGGCAGCATCTGTTGTGACATCGGTGCCATTGTCGAAAGACTCTCCGCCAAATTTTTTGGCCCAGACAAAATTTCCATTTGTATCCGTTTTTTGCACAAAAGCTTCATAAAAATCACCCGTCGTAATTGTGAAAACGCCATCACTGATGTCGAAATCGGAGGTATTCGTAAAATATCCGGTAGTATAACTGTTGCCGGCAGCATCGACGTGCATTTTCAAAACCACATCTTCGCCTTCGCCGCCAAAACGTCCGCCCCAGGAATAGGATTGAGAAAAACCAGCAGCACTAACCAGCAACATTGAAAAAGCGTAAATAAAAGTCTTCATAATGGTGTCATTTTTTGATTGATGTGAGGCAAATTAAACCTAAATATCGCAGCTTTACGGCTCAATGGAAGCAATGAGTCCTTTTTTTGAGATTTTAAAAGGGTAAAATGAAACGCAACAATCTTTAATGAGCAGTTGTAAAGTACTTGTATTTAAACACTTAATTTGGAAAAGCAAGTTTCTTTCTGTAGTCAGCAGGAGAAACCCCGGTTTTTTGTTTGAAAATCCGGTTAAAGCTTGCCTTTGACTGAAAACCGCTGTCGTAGGCGATTGCGAGCAGGGTATATTTATCTGAATCCGCAGTTTTTAAACGCGCTTTGACTTCCCGTACGCGGTATTCGTTGACCAAATTATAGAAGTTGGTATTCAAATGCCGGTTCAGTAATTCAGATAATTTTTTATCGGTGATTCCGACATTGTTTGCCATTTCTGTAAGGTTCAGGGATTCGTTGAGGTGCAGTTTGTCATCTTCAAGCAATGCGATGACTTTCGATTTGAGCAATTCAATGTCGTTTTCTGAAAAACTGTCCAATTGTTTGATTTTGGTTTTTTCGATCGCAAAGCCTTTAGAATCGGTAGTTTCGGGAACCATTTCGTTGCCGTCATTTGGAACCGATAAAGTATCCAGCAAAAAATCCGGAATGAGGATTTGCGACTGAAACAAGCCTTTATAACCCAAATAAGCATACATCGCAATCATCGTAAAGGCGACGAAAGTTCCGATGTTCCAGGGCAAAATGGGAAAGAATGTTTCATACAGCGTACACAAAGTATCGATGAACACGATCGCCAAAAATCCATAAATCAATTGCCTGTACCAGATCAGGTCATTTTTGTTGATCGTGGAATAATTTTCTTTGTAGGCTTTCCGGAATTTGTCCAAAAACCGCAACGAAACCAGCAGGTAACAAACAAAATAAATGTTTTCGATATAGTTTAAAATGGCTTCGTATTTCAAATAGAATCCGTGGAAAGATTTCAGTGTATCAAACGCCAACGCCAATGCCAAAGGAAGTGAGACAAAAAGCCAGAAAAATATGTAAGGCAAAAGGCTTTTATACAAAGGCGTAATGATCTTTTCTTTGGGCAATACGATCGATTGCAGGTAATAATACAAAACCGGACCCAATAAAAAACCCACGCCATGCCCGAATAATATGCCAATGCCGCCAATAATCCTGAAACGGTGCAAATAACCATAGTAATAAAGAAGGAAAAAGAACGCATTTGCAAAAAAAACAATGAGTAATTTTTGTGAGAAGCGTGTTTTTGCTTTCGCCAAAAAACCGATGATGAGTCCCAATAGCGACATGCCGGCAATTAAAACAAAATCGATAATGAGTTTCCAGTTTTCCACCCCGAAAAGTAACAAGGAAAATGTACGTGTACAAATTTAAATTGCCAATATATCGACAAAGTGAATTAGTATTTGATTTATGCCTGATATAGGCGAGTAATGGAAATGCAGTCTTTTCGGTTTGCGTATTAAAAAAAAAACAGAAAATGATGATGGTCACTTAAAACATTTCATGATAAAATGTGATAGCAAAAATCGCCATGATTTCGTCTATTCAATGTAAGTGGCTGGGCGTTAGCTGAAATTTACGATTTATTTACAAAATTTACAGTTTTATTTACAATGCAAATGAGGCCTTCCGCAAAATATCAGGCTACATTCGCTGAATCAATTTGAAACGATATGAAACATACAAAAATTATTTATGTGTTGGTCTTGCCGCTGGTTGTGGTAAGCGGACTACTATTTGCGAATCGTGAAATTAAAAATGAAACCAGGCCAATTCAAAAGCCGTCGGCTATCGCTCACAGGAAATATGGCCCGGATGAGCGTAAAAAATGGGAGGCCTCTCCTGACGGTGTAAAATACAAAGAGTGGGAAATTTCCCCGGAAGGCAAAAAGGTGCATGCCAGTTATGATAAGATCAGGACTTACTTAGATTCTTTTACCAATATGGAGGCTGTGGTAAATTCTGTAACGTTTCAGCGCGGGAATCCAGGAGGACCAAAATGGCTGATCGTCAGTATTAATGATGAAACCTACATGATGCAGTTTAGTCCAAAAGATTTTCAAAAGTTCAATGGCCTGAAAGTTAACGACAAAATAATTGTAAGAAGCCACAGCGCGGGATATTCGTCCAACCATCCGTATTTGATTGTATCAGGCGATTATATTGAGCAAAATGGTAAGATGCTTTTTAAACGTGACTTTGGCAGGAATAACGGTTGCTGAAGATGATCGGTTTCGCGGTCAGTGAAAAACTATTTGATACTTGATTTTTTCGTAAAACCGTTTTGTTGCTTATCGATGCTTGCGCTCTTTACTAAGACGATTAATGCTTGTTTTTTATTTTGTTATTCTTGACAATCAAAGATTGCTGTCTGATCCAATGGATTGAAATGTCAATTGGCATCGTATCATTGGTAAACGCGGTATTGTGTCCCAATACTGAAAACAGTGTGTATTCGAATGGTTTGCCTTTGTCTTTAAGCGTATTGAGTTGTTCGATACAAACGCTGACCGGAATTTGTATATCCTTGCCACCAAAGATCCAAAGACCCGGAATTGAAAGATTACTTAAGGCAATTTTTGGATCGGTAGCTGCAAACTTATAGCGATCCGGATCATTTTGGAGGTGTTCCAGTGCATCTGCTTCGCTGTGATTTTCCCAGAAATCAGCCCTGCCATTCGTGTAAAACTGAAACCGAAGTTGTTCCAGGGTCGTGATTAACGGACAACTAAACAGCAGCATAAAGTCTACGTCCGGATTTTTATTCGCAGCCAATGGAATGATCCAACCTGCCTGGCTGAAACCAACAAGCCCGATTGGTAAATTTTTGTCGTATTTGTGAAGTGTTTGTACTGCAACGCTGGCATCGTCGGCCAAAAGCGTCAGATTTTCCGAATCAATATTGTTCGTTCCCAATTCTGGTCCGGCATAGACGCCGCCCGATGCGCCAACGCCCCGTTTGTCATATGTCAGAACCGTGATGCCGCTTTTCGCCAAAGTTGTTGCGAACGCATGCATCCTGGGTTCCTGGCCAGATCCGTGTACGACGACAACGGCTGCAAAAGGATTTTTTGGCTTATAAATTGTGCCGGCCAGTTTGATTCCGCCACTGGCAAATGTGATATTTTCCGTAGTTATGGATTCGGCCGATTGCGCCTGTAATTTGGTTACAGCAAACAAAAGCAGCGACAAAACAACCCATTTTAAAAAGGAAACCGGAGTTTTCCCGAATCTGCTCGGGCAGCTGTAAATCTTTTCCGCCATAAGATGTTTTTAGTTCCAGATCGAATCAGTATAGAAAATTGTTTGCGCATCTGTCATTTCAGGATCTGACTTTTAAAGCTTTTATCAACTTCTCGTTGCGTTTGTCGGCTCTGGAATTCTGCAGGGAAATTACCGCCCAAATTGCGGCAGGAATCCAGCCAATTAAGGTTATCTGTAAAATCAGACAGATAATTGCCGTAAGTATTTTTCCTCTTAAAAGGAATGAAGCAAATGGGAAGAAAATTGCGATTAATGTCATACTTCAAGGTTACGAATTTGTTTTTAATTTCGGAAGGTTTTTTGGTAAAACAAATTGGTCTTAGCCGCAAAATTGTCGATTTACGCTTGAAACTGACATGATATTTAGTTTTTGTTATCAGTCAATTTGTGATGGTAAATGTAGGACACGGCTAAAATCCCGAGTATAAGCAATGGAAAGAATGTTTGTCCATTGATTCCGTCAACCGCGCCGTGGCTGATTGATGCAAAAATAAAATCAAATGCAAAACCGGCATAAGCCCATTCTTTTACCCGTTTGGGAACTTGTGGAATCACCAACGCCAAAACGCCCAGAACTTTAAAAACAACCAATGCGTTTCCAAAATACTCCGGATAACCCAAATGTCTGATTCCTTCTTTGGCCAATTCTGTTTGTGAAGTTAGCGCTGGCATAACGCCTTCAAATAAAGCGATAATTGTTGTCGCTGTCCAATAGATGATTTTGTCTTTCTTCATGCTGTTTTGTTTTAAAATGAATACTGGAATTCGGCGGTTCAGGTTTTCGCAACGTGAAAGGTTAAGCGTATTCTTCGGTGCCTGGAAACGAAGTTAGGAAATTATTTAATCCATTCATGAAATTGGCGCAATTGCGTAACGGCTGCAATAATCTCTTAAATCCTGAAATTAAATTCTTCTGCATACTCATTTTGTTTCGAATCATCCCATTTGTAGAGGTTTTCACCACAAATAGTTAAATAAATTGCAACACCTAATTTTCTCTGCAAGCGCACTCATGATGCATGTTTAAATAATCTATCGTTGTCCTACATATTTTCTCCAGTACAGAAATATCAATATCAGACAACTTTTTTATATAGATACACGCCTTGCCAATTTTGTATTTCCCGAGGTCATCCAACAGCTGTTTATTATTTTCCGTAGGCGAATAAACGTACAATGAAAATGCTGCTTTGCGCGGCGAGAAACCAATCAAAGGCATAGTTCCTTCGTGTCCGCTGTCATACTTATAATGATAGCTTCCAAATCCAACGATCGTTGGACCCCACATTTTCGCCTCAAATCCGGACCATTCAGTCATGAGGCCAATGAGTTGAAAACTATCGGTTTTCTTCTGGTCATTCTCAACAAATGAATTGATAAAATCAGTAACGGATAGTTGCGTTTCGACTGTTTTGTTTTGATGGGCCATATCATTTCTATTTGCTGAAATTGGGAGTGTGATTTCTTATATTATACTGTAATCTTGCTGCTTAATCGTATTTAAGTTTAGCGTAAATTTCAATATTAAGGTATTTTTGATTTTTTATTTCGCTTTCTCTCATGGTGCCTTCGCATGTGAAATTAAGTTTTTTCAGTGCAGTCCGACAGTTTTTATTTTCACTATCGACAAAACCTTCAATCCTGTTTAGACCGAGTTGGCCAAATCCATAATCGCAAATTAACGAAAATGATTCCTGCATAAAACCTTTTCCCCAAAAAGCGGGAAGTAACCAAAGCCCGATTTCCGCTTTTTGATGCGCTTTACTCAAATTGCTAAATCCCGTTGCTCCATAAAATATTTCGTTGTCAGGGGAACAAATCGCCCACCAAATCCCTGTTTGGTTTTGCTCCAAATCTTTATACCAGGTCATTTGTTCAGTCGTGGCTTCCAGGGTTTCAAAACTTACTCCATAATATTTGGTTACTTCTTTATCTGAAAGTCCGTTGTAAATATTCGGAGTGTCTTTCTCTGATATTTGTCGGAGCAGAAGCCTGTCAGATGCTAAATTTGGAAACGAAAGTGTTGCCATTTTCTATTGTTTTTAACGATGGTTTTCGGCCTGACAGCAAACGTGTCTCGGCTGGTCGAATTCGGCGAAATGGGAGCGGAGCTCTTACGAACGAAACGAAGTTATGAAAAAGCATTTATATTTTATACGGAAAATAGCTTTTGCATGGAAACTGCTATTGGCGTTTGCTTTGTGACTCACGATTTTCTATTTTAGAAAAATCTTTTTTCCTGTTTTGGCAGATTTATAGATCGCGTTAATAATTCTGACATCTTTTAATCCTTCTTCCCCTGTGATATGACTGGGTAATTTTTTGTTTTCCAACAGCAATTTACAAATTTCATCCATCTGTGTTTGCTGTTGGTTGATGACAGGAAACTTAATTTCTTTCGCAGATGTTTTACCTACAAAAGGACCGTAACTCAAAGCTGGGCTCAATTCGAACGAACCTTCGTCGGCAGCTGCGTAAAATCGGTCAATCTCAAAACCACAAGAGGTATTGCAGTTGGAAATCGCACCACTTGGGAATTCCATTTGCCAGGAAATTGTTTCTTCAGTTTCTGAAAACCGATCTTTATTGTTGATTGTACCAAATTGGGCAGTAACGGCAATGGGTTCTTCGCCCAAAACATACCGACTAGCCTGAATGCAATAAATGCCCAAATCCATTAATGGTCCTCCGCCCGATAATTTTTTGTTGAGTCTCCAATCGTTTTTTTTGTCAACGATGGTCGTTTTATCAAGCGTATCATACGTTTTGTATCCAAGTGAGGCTTCAATAAATCGGACTTGTCCAAATACTTTTTCCTGTCCCAATCTTTTGATTTCTAAATGGGTGGGTTCGTAATGCAAACGATAACCAACAGCCAATTGGACATTATTTTCGTTACAGGCTTTTATCATTTCATCGCAATCGGCAACAGAAATCGCCATGGGTTTTTCGGTGATTACATGTTTACCCGCTTTTGCCGATCGGATTATGAACTCTTTGTGCAAACCATTAGGCAACACAACATAAACCAAATCGATGTCTTTGTTATTGATTATTTCGTCAAAATTTTGATAATTATAAATGTTCTTATCGGGAATGTTGTACTGTGCTTTCCACTTTAGGGCTTTTTCAGGAGAGCCTGTAACAATTCCTGCCAGATGGCAATATTCAGAAATTTCTATACCAGAAGCTAACATTGAAGCGTAATTGCCCAAACCGCACAGCGCAATATTTAATTTCTTTCCGGTATAGGTTTTTTTCCATTCTTCTGATTGCGTTACAAATGATGGCAGCGTTGTAATGACAACTGACGCGCCAACGCCCAACCCAAATTTATTCACAAACGAACGTCTTGAAATATTTTTCATGAAAATTATTTTTTAAATGAATACTTTTTATAGGAGTACGTTTTTTAAAAAATGTTACATTTCTGTTTTTTAGCAGTTTTTGGGGTTGATTATCTGCCAAATCTCGCGCAGACAAACAAATTCGGCGATTTTACTAGCGATGAAAATAATTTTTTTAGGCTTTTTCTAGCGAAGCAAATTTGGCTAAAATAGGAGTGGAGTGATATTTGCCCAACAGGAATGAGGTTATGAAAAATACTATTCAAATTATGAAAAACAGGCGATTCGCTTAGCCGATTTACGCGAGGTCGAATTAGATGTAGAAAAAATACATTCCACAAAAAAAGTATATGAACATTGAACTTAAAGCTAGTAGAAAGTCTGACACTGAAGATTTCATGAACGGATAAACTAAGTTTGTCAAAAACGACAAAAACAATGCAACCGATAGATAGATATTCGATAAGTATGAAACTGAAATCTTTCTCCAATAGTTTTGCTTCACTTTTATGGCATTTACTTTTCCAAATAAACTTGATTTAACAGTGATTACCAATTGTCCTTTCTCAATATTTTCGCCGGGTAAAATTCCAATTCGATACAATTCTCCATTTTGCAATTCAATCAAATTTACAAGTTCATATCCTCCAGATGATCTATATCCTGAGAAATATTTCCTCGCCGAGTATATTGACTCGAGTTTTTGAGGTTCTGAATCAATACTTGGAAGCATTACATCGAGTAAAAAAATAGATAAAATTGAAAAGTTCAGTACAATAAAAAATTGAAGTACGCTTTTGTCTTTAAATGTAGAATTCATTAATTGTGTTTAATTAATCACCGCAAACGTTAGTTTACATTATAAAATTGAAAATTCCATTCTTAAAAGCAATTGATGAATTTTATCTAACTTTTTAATTCTAAGTCGGTTTACTTTATTTTCATGCCACTTTTAGCATCAAACGCCTTTCTTTCACTTTCTGACATTCGATCTCGTAATAACCGGATTGTATGTCCGCAGTACAATTCAGCATTTTTATATATGTTTGAGCGCTTCACGAAGTCGCGGAAATAGGAGATGGATATTCTGCGCTGAACGGAAACGAAGTTATGGAAAAACTGTTTCAATTACTGAAAACCATTTGATTCACTTAGCTGCTTTTTACAGTCTGAATCTAACTTACCCAAGTATGAATAACCTTTATAATTTTCCATTTTGAGTTTTCATATCTGGTATATATGCGATAGCCGTTACCACAAATGACGTCTTTGCAACAACGATAACTTATGGAAAATACAGCAAACTTTTGTTTAGGATCAAACGCCACATTTGAGAATTGAATTTTACCACAAAAAGTTTTGAGATTTGTGTCGAATTTGCTGAGTTCTATTGAACTCATGATTTTAAATTTGGAATCTTTTATTTTCAGTGCTACTTTTTTTCTACCATTTTTGAACCATGTTTTAGTTGGTCGAAATAAAGTTTCTGTATCGTGAATAAATGCGTGTTTATCGTCTAAGTTTAAATTTTCCGTCGAATCATTTACTAGGATGTATATTGGGCCGTTATCGTAAAATTCCTGTGTTTGTCTATTTTGTGGCGGCGGAAAAATATTTAAAAAATTATAAGCTAAAAAAACCGGAAGTACATCGTCATAAACATTGTTTTGAATTTCTTTCTTTTCTGGTATTTGTTTCTCCTTCAAACAAGAGGCAAATAATATTATAAAAATCATTCCTGTTAGTGTCTTCATGTTTTTTGTTGAGGCTGTTAACTTTTGACCGCATCGCGTTGCGGCGAAAATAGAAGCAGCGTATTTTTTACCAAGATATAACTTTCTTTGTTTGAACAGACGTCAGGCTTCGCAAAATAAGCCGTTCTGTCACGACTGCGGTATGCGACAGTTGTCAAATCATATTTTCCACTTTTAAAAATGATATAATTACGAGAATCAGAACCATTAAAAATGGAATTGAACAGAGTACAGTTATAGGAAAATCTTGTTTGAAAACATACTTTTTACCAAAAATTGAAATCCAGATATTTATTAGCGACCAGATTATTGCTAAGCAAAGTAAGTTGAATGCGCGACCTTTCAACTTGCCATAGAGTTCCGTACCTCTGTAAATTTCAGCATGATGTGAAAGCCAATAGGAATATACCAAAATTAAAATACTGAATATGGCAGCTATTTTTAGATATTTTTTCATAGTTTTTTTTCCGTTATTTCTAGGTAAATGTAGCACAGCATCCTTGGCTTCATGTCTGTTGCGAAAAAAAGTTTCAGAGTACTTTATGTTAGCGCCAATGAATTGATTTATCTAATGATTCAACGCAAGATATTATAGCAATGGCTTGAAGCAGTTGTTAGCTGCGGCATTTTAAAGTAAATCATAATGAATTAACGATTTTGCAAAACCATCAATTCCAGGAAATAACGACTCAGATGTTATATTCATCATCTTTAATTGAGCTAAAAACTCATATCTAAGGTCATATGGAATAATTACCTTTTTAACAATTGGGTAATCCTGGGATGTTTGATTGAATGATAGATTATCCATAAATGAATTTTTAAGAGTTGTAGGCATTAAAAATACTCCTTGTTGTATAGCAAGTCTAGGTATCTGACGTTTTAATTCGACCAATAAAATTGCTGGATGTTCAAATTCTTCTTCTCCATCTCCATCAAAAGAATTTATGTTTATCACAAAATTAGATAAATTGTACATAGCATCAATTTCACCAAAACGAAGTTTGTTAGATAGACTAAAATTATTTTTATTTGCTAATTCTCCACCTTTTTTTCTAATCCAACTTTCATCAATTGCCCAAATGCACGCATCACTTTTGGTATCAATTATTGCAAAATATAAAGCAATGTAAAGTGATTGTGTAAAATCTAACAATCTGGTTGGTGCACCATGATGCTGCATAGTAGATAACCAAGAAATAGAATCAGAATTTTTTGGAAGATTCTTTAAATAAAAATGCGCTCTGGCTTTAAAAGTCTTCAAACTCATTCTCTCGGCATGTAAACGATCTTCAAACTCGAACTCATTATTCAGGCCTGCATGATTTTGATTAACCATCCTGTATAAAGAAGTTTCAAGTTCCCATTCAAAATTTGATTGTCCACGATAAACATTTGAAAAAGGTTCTGGAAAAACATTTAGAAATTCTTTCCAATCATGAACTATAGTTGTTTCTAACATTGTAGTAATTTAATTCGCAGCAAACTTAAAACATAAACGAAAGATTCTATAAAAACTTAAATAAAAGTAATAAGTCCGCGTACCGGTTTTATCTGGTACCGTTAGGCAAAGCACTCTTCCGCAACTGCTTTTCGAAGAGTATTCTTAAAGCATTATCATACCTGACCCGGTGTCTACTCTATCATCATCGCTCAGCCAAACACCCAAACCCTGCACCCAAAACAAATTATCAACTACTCATTCAAAAATAGCCAATCTAATGCCTTATCCCTTCTCCCTTCTCCCTTTTCCCTTATACCTTTCTCCAAAAAATCTTATTCAATTTCCCATATCCACTCGCTTGGTCAGCCATTGTTACGGTACAGCCATTTTTTTATCAGGCCGGTATATTTTGGCATTAACAGGTAGACCATTATAAAAACGACCGAACCGGAAATAAAAAAGGAATTGGTGTATCTGTTATCAGGTACATTTACGGCACGAAGTATCGGCAATACCAATAGTGGAACCGCAACCGACAAAGGATAAATAGCCGACCAGGTTACCAGGTATTGCTTCCATTTAACTGGCGCTTTTTGGTTGTCATTTTCCAGGGGAAAGAGGAAGTCCAATCCCGATCTGATGAGGTATTGGTCTTCTTTGGTAAACAGCGGGTTCGCTCTGTCAATAAGGTCTTTTCGCTGGTCAGATTCCATCCAGTTTTTCAGGTTTGGCACGGTGTCAAACCGGATAATCACGGTGTAAACGAAAGTCAGGTTTGGAATCGGCCTGATGATTTGCCAATCCATAAAACCAACCGACCTTCTGCATTTCGGACCGATCTCACCCAGCCAAATTTCGTATTCCTGCTGCTTTCCGTGTGCAACATGATGACTGATCACAACTGAAGCGCCCTGATTTTCCATAAGTTTGTTTTTTTAACGGTTTTTTATTAAAGTTATTCGAGGTGGAACGTTTGCTTGTGTGCATCAGTAGCGGATAAAAACCATTAAGTTCTCCCTGCTAAGGTAAACGTTCTTTTTGAATAGCGAGTTCAGCCTACGAAAGAACAGCTAGGTACATAACCGGCCATTATAATACCTAACTTTGAAAAAACATCGCCTATGAAAACTATCGGATTTCTCAAATGCTTATGTGCTGCAATATTGGCCGGACTTTTACTCAACAGTTGCAGTGTTACCACTTCCTCTTCCGGATCAGGAAATGTCCCGCCGGGGCAGGCAAAAAAGGCAGCTGGAAGCAAAAGTGCAAAAGCGTATGCACCGGGCCAACAGAAAAAACACTAACAATCTGAAATAGTAACTTAAGAGGCTGCAATATCTTAACTGAAATCCATCCCGGAAATGTCGAGCGGATTTGCAAAATCAATATCCGTAAATGGCTGGCTCCGGTTTCCGATGACCAGTTGTTCGGCAAGAGATTCCGGCAATTCGTTCAGGAAATATTGTTCCTGCATGACAGTATTGTAATCGGACGGTGCATCAGCGTCCCTCATTGCAGGTGCTCGGTTCTCACCGTGGATGGAGCTGATATTCCTGGTGATGAACAATTCGTTCTTCGCCCGCGTCAGTGCCACATACAACATCCGGCGTTCTTCTTCAACCGCATCGGGTTTCCCAATGGTTCTCAGGGAAGGAAAGGCTTTGGGCGAGACATTCAGTACAAAACATACATCAGCCTCCAGGCCTTTTGCAGAGTGTATGGTCGAAATCACAACCTGGTCTTTGACCTCAAGAGGATCCAGTGCCGAATTTTTAAGCGTCGGGCTGTTGTTGATCGCACCCGAATTGTCCAGGGTAGATTCTGTGATGAACTCCCCTAAAGTAGCATAATTGTCTGCGAGGATCTCAAGCACCGGAAAATCGGGGCGCCTTTTGCTCTCCCAATCGTCTTTATACTTTTTAGAAAGCCTTTGCTGCATTTGCTCATAGGCGGTTTTCACGGCCTGTTGCACGTTGCCGCTGCTTTCCGCAATCGAAGCAATGAGCGCCGAAACTTTAATTTCCTTGTCGAACGGGATGTCTTCAAGGTAAGTAACGCATTCGCCGGTACTGTCAAATGACATCAGTTCATTGATGTATTTCGTAGCCCTGATTTCTCCAACGCCTTCCCAAATCGTCAGGAAACGCATCCATGCAATTTCGTCTTTGATGTTATTCACGACCCGCAGCACTGAAAAAACGTCCTTGATGTGTGCCGATTCCATGAACTTGCGTCCGCCATAAGTGACGTACGGAATTTTTTTCTGGATGAAAATGGTTTCCAGGATGCGGGTATAAAATCCGGAACGCGACAGGATCATGTGGTCGCCGTAAAGCTTTCCTTTTTGCACATAATTTTCGATGATTTTATCGGCTACGAAATAGGCTTCGTCCCATTCATTGTCCACGTTGATCAGCTGCGGCAGCAATCCCGGGCCACGCGACGCATGCAGTTTTTTGTCGTAGGCAATCGGCGACTTTTCAAGCAGCCAGTTCGATACGTCCAGGATCTCCTGTGTCGAACGGTAATTTTCCTCCAGTTTGTACACCGACGACTCGGCCACACGTTCGCCAAAGGAATGTACATTTTTAAAGTCGGCACCGCGAAACGAATAAATCGACTGCGCATCGTCGCCCACGCAAAAAAGGTGGCTGTCTTGTTGGAACGGGTTCAGCAAATCCCACTGCAGCGGATTGGTGTCCTGCATCTCATCGACAAGGATGTGCTCATATTGGGCGCTGATGAGGTGCCTGGCCTGCGGGTCTTTCTGCAGCCGCAACGCCACCACAATCAGGATGTCATCATAATCAAGGTATTTGCGCTCCTTCTTTTTTATCTCATAACCGCG
>Ga0247815_10001983_pt1 | contig 15277 bp, 17 predicted proteins | sample UWRJL194509B1_FD_181014 | JGI IMG/M metagenome (GOLD analysis project Ga0247815, IMG submission 181014) | Plant litter microbial communities from Arlington Agricultural Research Station in Wisconsin, United States - UWRJ-L194-509B-1 | ecosystem: Environmental > Terrestrial > Plant litter >...
TCCTTGATGATATAAGTTCACATGCATCTCAGATGCCCCACGGCGGTCAAACGCCTCCGCTCGGTGAGTATCGAGCAACTCTAACGGCGATGGTTCTGATGGATTTCATATCATCCTAGGCATCCCCACTGACCCCGATCCTGATGACTGGGCGACCTGGATACGTGAGTCAAACTGCCGCCTCTTCAGAATCTGGGGTTGATAATCCCTGTATAGCGGTCCGGCAGCATCTGCCGTCGCCAATTCAAAATCGTTCCAGCTCACCTCAATTCGGATGAAGGATACGAGTCCTCGTAAGCATCCATGCATCCACAGGAGAAGGTCTAACATTCTGACCGTAGCAGTTCCAAATAGTTTCGCCGAGTTCGAGCCCTCGCCTCGCGTAGACTGGGAATGAGACCCATGCACAAGCATTTTTACGGGCAATAGAAGGGTAATCGTCTTGATAAGAGTCAGATGTATGATATAAATCTACAGATGTAATGCTAGTAGGTGACAGTGTGCGAATATTACGACCGAAAATACAAATCCGCGAACCAAACTATCTCGTGCCGCCTCATGCCTGAGGAACCGTCTTTTCGAGCTCGCGAACCAAGAGCGCGTTTGTCGCTGACGGGTTGTCGAGGTAGACGTGGTGGCCGGCGTTCGGCACGATGTATGTCTTCGCCTCGTGATTGCCCGCTGACTTGAGCCGCCTGACGCTTTCGTAGCCGCCATTCGGGTCCATCCAGTCATGGTCGCCGTACACGAACGTCACCGGGATCTTCAGCTTGTCGATACGGTCGACCATCGGTTTCCTCGCGTGTGCGCCAGGGGCCAGTAAATGCGAGATGCAGTACTCGCCGCTGCCCTTGGCCATTGTGATGTTGACGATGTAATCGTGCATGTCGCGAGTCTCCTCTTCGGTAAGACCAGAGAAGCGGCGCGAGCTGTACTTGCCAACGATCATCGGGGCGAGCAAGCTCAGAGCGCGGACGGCGCCGAAAGGCGAGTAACCTTCCTCCCAAAGGTGGGTGCCAATCCGGCGGAGGACACCTTGCGACTGATGAGCGCGGTGCTGTTCGCGACTGATCTTCTTCGTTTCGGAGGCAGAGGCGGCGTGTGCTGGCCCGGAACCGTGTGGTGAAGGGTCGACCTCCTTAGACGGCACCGAGCTATCTTCCGGTGCACGCGGGATACCAGCAGGCGAAATCAGAATCAGGCGTTCAACACGCTCTGGGTGCTTGAGAGCATACGCTACAGATAGGTACTACACGGACGAGTCAGCAAGGGCCGCAGCGTCATAGCGGACAAAAATAAACTCACTGCACCAAGACTGTGGCCGACCAAATTGATCTTGTTCAAACCCATCTTCTGTCTCCACAGCTCAAGGCTGTCGATGAAGAAAGACTCGGCCTCGTTAACACGGCCGTCGACGTCATCTCGCTTCGCCTTGACTGCAAACGGTACGCGAGCGCTGCGACCCATGCCGAGCCAGTCGAGCAGATAGACGGGCGCGCCGCGCCGTGCTGTCCACTGGCCGAATGTTTCAAAGTTGGGCCAGTAGAAACCAAGACCGGCACCATAGCCGTGCAGCACAACTGTCGGCGGTGGCGCACGATGTGCTGGTGCAGGTGTGCCCGGGAGGAAGGAGACGGTGTTGATGTACTTCTTAGGCGTGTCTAATGTGATTTGGTCTACGCGTGCGGTAACTGGGGGTGATGGTGATGGTGTAGGTGTGCCAGTAGGCAGGAAGTAAGGCAGACGGCGGAGCAGGCGCTCCTCGCTGAGCGCGCTGGCTTTGGCGCTTACAGCCCACCAGGACTTTAGTGACGAGCCAATAGAGTCAGGAATAGCCCTTGCGGGCATTGGTGTAGATACGGGTGCTAGTGTAGCAGTAGCAGCGGCCATGGCGCGATGAAGGCGGGCGAGGCGGCGGAAAGTGGTGGATGCTGAGGCAGAAATGTTGGAAGTGAGGGATGCTGCGGAGTCAAGAAGTGTGCCGGTTATATAGGTTGCCGATTGACCAAGCGGGTCGCCGATAAACGTCGGGCGGCGGGCAGGAGGCGAAGATGCGGACACCTTGTGGCTGACGCAGGCTGCCGTGTGCCGTTGCCGACTACCGTGGTCGATTCCCAATGCGGAATGCTCCCGCGGCATCGCATTGCTCCGCGCTGTCCTCCGAACTTGAGCCGCACACATGGGCCATAAATTAAGGCGACATCCAGCGTGCTGGCGGCCATCGATTCCCCCCATGCTCGCTGCAACCTTCTGTGTGCTCGGACTGGTAGCCTCGGGAATGGCAGCGGCTGTAGTGAGCGTCAAGCCAGAGCACCCATTGATTGTATGTCATTGGTTGTATGTCAGCACCGTGGACTGACGTGAGCAGTCTTACAATGGCCGTTGGGACGAAAACCGCGGCACTTGGTGGTACGCGCAAGCAGTTGTCACGCTGACTCAATACTGCAATGTGTGATTGACATGGTGCAGGGCATCGTCCGGGTTCAAGCTATCTGTTGCGAACCTCGACTACCTCGGTATCACCCTCGGTCCACACTCGACCGCTGGCAACATCTCTGTTGGCTTATCGTTTGACTTTGCCCCGTTCATAACTTTGAACGTCGCTCAAGGGTCGAATGTCTTGCCGTTGCCGGCGGGCCAGAGCGAGAAAGCGATCAGCAGCGTCCGTCTCCACGTTCAAGGATGGCAGAACAATCGCATCCAGCTGCTCAGCATCGAGCTCAACCGCAACGCTTTACTCCTCCCATACGCAAAGCAGCCTCTCAACTTCCAGTTTATTGGCGACAGCTTGACTTCGGTGGGTCCGCGGAGGAATCGACGATGCTACAACCAGCTGAGAACACACAGGGCCAATTCCTCGACAATGGCATTACTGGCAATTGGGCTTTCATTGCTTCGGAGACATTCAAGGCTGAGCATAGTATCAACTCTCAGCCGGGAGCGTGCTTGACGGTGAGCCTTGCGAAAGAAAGCAATAACGCGGCTGACCCCGAGCAGGACCAGCTCTGCTGGGGCAACTACGGTGGCATCTCTGGCATGTTTTTCAACGTGAGGATATAGCCCGATCTTCCTTGTCCCTGCTTATCTGCTGCACATCTCAGACAGAAGACACCGGCTACTACTACTCGTCTGATCACAATTACACCACGCCATGGGACTTCGGCAAGGAGCGCCAAAAGCCGACTCACATCTTCGTCGAGGTCGGAGCCAACGACAACGCGTACAACATTACAGGGGAGGCATTCGTTGATGTTAGTCGTTCCGGTACTCACACATACGAGAGGAACGCAAATTGTGCTGACATTGCATCGCAGACGTACACAAAGTTCCTGACCCGCGTTCGCGAGATCTACCCAAAGACTCCCACATACGTTCTTACGCCATGGGGCTGGCCGCAGAGCGATGGGTCGCCAAACTACTACTACTACCCAGGACGATATCAGGAAGTCGTCGAGAAGCGGTTCGTTGTGATGCAACCATATCGAGTGTCTGTTTACTGACGGCTGCTTGCTCGCAGGAAAGCGGCAGGAGACAAGCACATCTACATTATCGACACTACAGGCTGGGTGACATTCGACGACGTCTTTCCTGAGTACGTCGTGTTCTTTCCACGGAAGGTTAACTTGCTGACTTGATCCTGGTATCGGCAGCAACGTCCACCCGCACGCAGAAGGGCACAAAAAGATCGCCCGTCTTCTCGGAGAAGCGCTCAAGAAGCACGGTATCCGCCCAACAACACGTTGGATTGCACCAGTAGTTTGACTGTAGGTCACCAATTCGGACCGAATCAGAGTTGATTCAGTGCAGAACATGTACATACAAGATGCACACGAGAACATAACCAGTGCGATCATAATCAGACATTTTCACGATATTCCATATTTAGCATGGTATCACAACAAGTTGCGGCTTCAGGCTATTCGTGCTAAGAGGAAGGCTTGAGTGGTAAGCTCAATCCACTTCCACGAAGCAAATTCAAAGCATCGCGACTGTACTGAACCCAATCTGTCACCTTGTCCCAAAGTCGACGGCGTCTTAGTGGTATCAGGAGACGATAGGGCCCGCGCGTCTGCACAGCAGCTCGTAGATCGTTCAGTAGTTCCATGGCCGTGGGTCGGTCCGCAGGTGCATCGAGCATGGCTCGTCTCAGTATTGGCTGAAGACACGACATTCCTCCTAGGAGCTGAAGTTGAGTAGTGATCAGTTCAACAAACAATAAAAGAGACGAATTCAACCTTCTCCAACTCCCGAATCATATCGCCAAATTGACGAACGTCTGCGGCGAAGGGATCGTATGGTACCGTGTCTGAAAATTCCGGCGGGAAGACGACACCAACCAGCCCAAGCACGGGCCTCCGGTCTTGGTGCGTGCGGAAGTGAATAGAGAGACCATAGTCGAGGAAGTAATACTTGACGCGGTCTTGTGGGCGGGCAAGTCTTATTGGGAGCTTTTGCCCTAATGTCGTTGGATCATCCAGATACGTCAGCCATCGCAACCAAGGGTGCCAGCCAGAAGACAAAAGCTCTGAAGCGTCAAGCATGGTGTTACCCATATTTATGTCTCTACTTTGGTTCGACCCACAGCTGTGCTATCATGAGAGAACGAAGCCCACCGATGAACAAAATCATGCTGGTGCATGAAGGCAAGTCCCTATGATGAACATCAACCATGGCTCTTGCAGGCTGGGCGTAGGCAAACCTCTGTAAGTTGTACGACGCACTCGAGGACCTCTCCAACAACGATTGGCGGCGGATCCCATAGACGTCTGAACATATGCATTACGACAATTGTTTGCGGCACATGGTCTTCCAGAGGCGCTGAGAAGATGTCCAGAAGCGGGCAACAGTGGATGCGAGCGCCGGGGTTCAGAGTTGAAGAAAATAAGCGATTCGGCTTCTGTTGGCTCAAAATGGCTGGTGGATGCTTTGGAATGTCGACAGAGTTTGAGAAAGACTTGTTTCTCGTCTTCTGTCTGTATGGCTGCCATTACAGTGGAGCACTGAGTACAAAATCAGGCAAAAGAAGCTAAATGGTTTGTTGCACTCACGCCTGTCCCGTAGAAGTCAGCGTGGTACATGGCGTCCAGTCCAGCCTTTCCCTCGTACGATGGCACCCAGTCTGGTTGGTAGCGGGGATATAATTGATATCCCATAGAAAGTAGCCAAGGCTGCCACTGAACCCAGCGGTGCTCGGTGCTCTCCAGCTCGGGGCGAATTGACGTTACAAACGGCGCAAAAGTGGTGAGGTCAATAGGTAGCAGCGTGTCCTGCAGAGCGAAATATTCGTCGATGTCGGCACGGTCGCCGAGTGCGAAGAACGTCTGGCGCAAGAGGTTTGCCAGACGCGCGACAGTGGTCTCGTCGCGCTCCCGCTCTAACTGGGCGCGCACACACCGTCAATCTCGCACGTCAACTCTGGCTTGACGATTGCACGCGACGAATCCTGTTTCGGCTTAGGTATGTCGTGGTTTCCGCATTCCTCCGCCATGGTCAATAATCTAACGGCGCGCGCGCTTAAGCGGGGAGAGGAGAAAGAGGGCAAGCCCGCGAGGCGCCGGCACGTGCGCAATTTGGACGGAGGTCAAAGTCAACCGAGCAGCGGCGGGATCCTCCGAAACTGTCAAACCTCGATTTCGTCGCGAATTCGGCAGCTGTTGTATATGAGCTCAATTGGTTGCTCCAGCGCGTTTCCTTCATAAAAATTGTGACGATTTGCTAGGAAGAGGTGAAACCCTTCGGTCAGCGACTGATTTCTATCCGCACCGCAGCAAACTCCTACTTCGTAGCCCAAGCCATCACACATCAAATTCAACGAGTAAGTCAGTCCTAGGACAGTTGGTTCAATAAGCGATTGAGAGCTCGGAGAGCGGAGTAACTTGAAGACAAGCGGACAGGCTGCGGCGACTGCCAGGGTATGTATGGTGACAGTCCGATTGACGGATGCCCAGGCTTGCCAGCATCTGATGGTGGCACGGCTTGAGGGGAAACTGATGGTTCACTACGGTCTGCAACCAATCCGAGACTTGTTAGAACGATAATGCTGTGCCGCTGGCGTGATGTGCAAGTTTGAACAGCGCATCCCCATCGTCAAATCATATAAAGAACGGACTCTGGCAGATTAGGCGGTCTCCCACTTCATTTCGACCCTGATCAATTTTTGCTTCTCTTCACCCTCTTCGCCTTTCTAGTTCTATTTCAGACCTATCGCAATGCGTTTCTCCATCATCTTCGTTGCTCTTACCGCTGCCCTCTCACCGGTCTCACTCGCTGTGACAATCGATAGCGACGGTACCATCACCTGGGCCCCTGGCGAGGAATGCGCTAACCAATGTTTGTTCAAACAATACGACAAAACACCCTGTGGCTTTGGCGCTCTTTCCGTGTACGGCCTCACTCGTGACTTACAGCAGTTAATGCATACTGACGGTGTCTTCTTTCTTCAGTGACGGGCAAACCTGCATGTGCAAAGATGACACTTTCCTCCAGAACATGGATGCGTGCATTCAAACCAACTGCCCTGACCAATACGACAGTCTTAAACCTAAGATTGAGGCCTTGTGCCGCATGTCTCGCTTCATTCATGGTTAGGTCAGGCTTTGCCCATGCTCATAAAATCAATCGTAGCCGACGTTTTTCCCACAGGGAATCTTGATATTCCAATCACAATGGGCGATGTTTGCGGCTTTCACTGTGGCTTCAAAGCGTTCGAAGATGCGAGGGATATTGACGGCTGCACAGCTTTGTACGTTTAATCTGGTCTACCTCTCTGTCCTTGACCATCCCTGACCACGTTTGGCATGCATTCTGCAGCGGCGATCGTGCTTGCTTGTGCGCCTCTTCTACATATATCCCAGGCTACGAAAAATGCGAACGCGAGTACTGCGGCTCTGATGCCGACAGAATCATGTCAGTAGTTCACGACTACTGCTCCCCTAACTCGAGCTCGACACTCTTGCCCAACATTGGGTCCACTACTCCGGGTCCTTTGAGCACCGCCGCACCGTCGGGTACTGTCACGTCACCAGCAAAATCCAGCTCGACCGGCGGCACACAAGAGAGCCAGGCTGGCGACGCGGGTGTACATGCAGCGGCGGTGAGCTTTGGCGCCGCGATTATCACGCTGGTCACCTTCGTTGGATTGCTATAGCTTGAAGCACCGACATCTTGGAAGTTTATAAGCTCGCATGGTGTGAGATTTCACCTCGTCTCATTTATTTACATTGTAGCCGTATATTTGTTATCTGATCTTTTTGTATTTCATGAACACATTACATCTCAATTGTTGCCCTGTGGCTTGGCCTGAAATCGTGCTTCTTTGTACGGAGTTTGGTCCAACTAAGAATGGCCAGGACGCATGCCTGAAGATTCGCTCGTAGGCATACTGTCACACTTCAAACATTCGGAGCCTCATTCAGGCGGAGTTTTGTCCGAGCATCAAGTGTGGGACAATACCATTCAAATCCTCGATGTTCTCCCAATACAAACCGATGAGTACCCCTCTATTGGGCCATAACCTTGTCTTGCAAACAGCCACGCGCTCAGAACGAAGCCGAATGGCGTCATACACAGGTATGTCGGCTGTGCGCAGATGCCGCGGACGACGCGGCGTGTGCACTTCTTGTCAGTTATCAATCTGAGTGACTCACAATGCCATCCATCATATTGATGACGGGGCAGAACTTGTCCTGGGATGCGGTGTTTTCGACGAGCATTGCATGTCACAGGAGTTTGCTCACAAATATTACTACTGCATGCACCAGTATGACACGTTACAATGGTTCTATTTGCTATATGGGCTAACACGCGTAGTCGCCGCGCGATCGGACCGAACTACAACAGCGATGAGACGGGTAGTGACGACCCCAATGATTGAGACCGTGTCACTGCCAGTGCTACGCTGGCGGATATGCGCATCTTTGCTCTGTCAAGGCGTCCGAAGAATCTAAACGACCCCGTAAATTCCGGCACGGCTTAACAGAGCTATAAAACTCTGTTGAAAAGATGGGCAAGGCGCGTGTCAATTGGTTTGCTACGTTCGCAATTAACCGGACATGCGCGTTTGTAAAACTCCGCTTCTTCATCTTCATTATCTTCCCATAGTGTCAAACGTGACCAATTATATGTTGAATCAATCTTAATCTCCACAGGCTGAATGGATTGACATAGATCGAAGGAAGAGAGGGTGAGCCACGCGGCCGGGAGGTCGACCGAGCGGCCTGCGGCAACCTCCGGCAACAAGGTCACAAGTTGGATGAACCTGAGGTTCAACTTGATTGGCAACAGGTGACACAGAGGATGGCGGCCCGATCAAAATGTTTCAAGAGGCGAATTGCATCTGAGCTGAGGCTATGGCTGACGTGAGGCTGGATAGTGGCACCTTGAACTTGCTCTGAGTGGCACGAGCTATGTTGGTGAACGCCTTGCCAGTTTCTCCACTCCGGAACATGTACTTTCTACCGCATGCCACTCTGGAATCGCTCTAGACGCCGTGGAAACATTAAAGAGCCCTTAACACACGACCCTGAGTGAGAGTTTGGAGCCGGGTCACGTGAAGCGGCGGTGAACGGATTCATACCTGTTACACCGGGAACAGTTGGCGGACTTCAAGCACCTTATCCTTGTCCACTCACCGCGTCTCCCGCCGCATCCACGTAGAATGGCCTGCGCACACAGCGGCCCTCGACTGGGCGTGTTTTGTACGAGCGGTGAAGACCCATTTGTGGTCAAGACGCCGCATGGACGTGAGTCAACGACACCAGGGCTATCGTCGCCTGGCCCATTCAGCTCGCCGTCGATGGCTTTCAGCAGCGACTTCGAACGGTGCGACACGCCAGAGTCGGCTACTTCGCCCGAAATGTCTACACGAGGTCCGAGAATCCGGAATGGGTCGGCTGGCCTGCACGACGAGGATGACTGGATGTCGCCTTTGCAGTCCAAGACGCACTCGCACTCGCATGCGCACTTTGGCGCACTGGATCTCGAGCTTGACCCGCACTCTGGGATGACTTCGATGGACACGCGTAGTGATTTTGCTGACGACGAGTCGGATGGCGGTGAGCCAAGGAGCGGCCCGGCCGCGACCAGCGCACGGCGACAGCACTGGGATGTCTCAGCAGTACCAGATGCAGACCTCGACCTTGCACAACTCTTACTTCATCTCCGCGACGGGACACGAAAACGCGCACAGACAGTGTCGGGCACATTCGGGACCAGCTCCAACACCGCTGTGCCTCGCCATCATGACCATCTTCTCACTTCCGCCTCGTCATCCCCCGCCCGCGATACTTTGGATCTTGGCTTGTTGACACCAATTACACCGCCTGCGACCCTGGACGACGCGGAGTCCGTACTAAGCGACCTTACCCCTCTCCGTGCCTCCTCTTCACCGACACGACCAGTCTCCGAACCCACGCCGACACGACGCGCCTCAACATCACGAGCTACCAAGAAGTACAAGCCAGGTCCGAAGGAACGCGCACGTCTCAAGGCGGAAGCTGCGAAAGCCGCCGCCAGTGCTGATGACAACGAGGAAAACGAGGAGCCTACCGATGATGCGACGCCACAACCTACGACAATGCGCAGCCGTAAGCGCTCCGCAGCTTCAACACCCGCGCCACGACCCGTCAAACGACGCGCGACAGCTGCCCGCGCAAAACAACCAGAGGTGCAGACCGTCGAGATCGACGGCGTCTGGCAAGAAACTATCGCCGAACTCGAGGGTTTCCTCGTCGAAACACTCGCACTGTCGCGTACGACGTCGATGACAGCAGTGCAACTCGTCAATGCGGTACTCGGTGAACAGTCTCATTTACGCGACGAAAGGTCCGAGGAAACGTGGTTGAGCATCTTCGAGAAGATTCTTGTTGGTCTACCGGTGTTTGGGTCTATACATCGCGACCAGAAGGTATGGCCTTTCGTTTTCCGCTTCCCGCATTGGTACTGACGGCAGAATACAGGACGCGGATGGACGCAAGCTCGACGACCAGTTTTATTACCAGATCGAGCAGGACCGTGCCGACCGTGCTGCGATTTGGCAGGATGTCGTGCGGTCCAAGCGCGCTACGACCAAACGCGACGACGTTCAGTACTACTGGAAGCCCGTCCGTGCTCTTGTCAAGCGGTGGTGATTATACCCACCATTCCCCGTACCATTCCATTCCATTCTCCCTCTCCCCACTGCTGCTGCTTTCTCAGCATTTGCGTGTATTTTATCTGTGCTCTTTTGGTGCCCGCTTTTGTCGTTCTTCTTGTGATTTACCCCCGCTCCTCCTCGCTTCGCTTCGTGTTCAGCGCGACATCGCGCTTGTGTGTTGTACCCCACGCCCACGCTCAGAATAACAATGAATTCAATCCTGCTAGCTAAACGAGTGTCCGCATTGCAAGTCTACCGGCGTGTCAGCTCCGTGCTACTTGAATCAGCTGATGCCAGGGAAGAGCAAGGCAAGGTCGAGCTCCCCGGCCACAACGCCGCCAAACCTGACGCATCACCTGCCCAATGGTCCTAACGCCGACAAAAGCTCAACCCTCGGAGTGGATTACTGAAGCCGTGACTCTCCATGCTGTCAATAGTTGGTCAAGTTCGTCTACCTGAAGCCTGACTGCTGGTGCCGGAGGTTTCCGCCTGTCCGCTTGACCTCCGACCAATGTGTACACGTGCCGGCGCCTCCGGCTCTAGCCACATTCTCTTCCTTCTATTGTTCAGCTATGACGGAGCGACGCAGCCGCGATGCAATTGAGCCGAAGAGAGGCTCATTGCACGTGGCTGACGAGTTCGAGATGACAAGCGATATTGATAATGCGCGCGCCGAGCGGGAGCGGGAGCACGATGATGCTACCGTCGAGCGGCTTGCAAACCTCTTGCGCCGGAGGTTCTTCGCGCTTGGCAACCGCACCGACATCGACGAATATTTCGCTCTGCAGGACGCCCTGTCACCTATTAATCTTGCTGCGTACACGCCCTTCGTTACAGACATTCGGCAGGAGTTGAGCATCAACGAACGCCATTGGGTGCGGTGGCAGCCATGGCTCTTGTCTATGGGTTACCAGCTCTACCATCGACACCGACCTGGGTGGATGCCGTCATGGCTCGATAGGGATGCGCCGCACAAAACTTTGCATGCCGACTACAATGGCCCAGGCGTAAGGATCCTGTGCTACCCTCTGCGACCCACTAACAGAGCTCTTAGCGGTCGAATATCATTGCGGCCGTACACTACGCGGACAACAAACCCGTTTTCCTGAAGCTCTGCAAGGCGTCAGACGCTCAACAGTATCCAGAACGTCCACTGGAGATTCGATCTGCGATATTCTTCAGCTCAGAACCCCAACGCTCGGACCCTAGGAATCACTGTTGCCCGCTTCTCGACCTGTTCCGTGCGCCGAACATTGCTGGCAAAGTTTACTACATCATGGTCATGCCAATGCTTCGTGAGGTTACGCACCCATGGCCGCTTACAGTTGGAGATGTGGCGGATTGTCTGGGCCAGTTCGCCGAGGTAAGCCTCTCTTCCGCACATTGTAGTATTGCCCACTTGTTACCCAGAGTATCGTGTTCATGCTTGAGCACAATTTGGCTCACTGGTGTGTTTACAGGAACCTCTCTCGAATCGTCTCTGATATAGTTGCAGTGACATTCATCTTGGAAATGCGATGATGGATGCCTCGAGACTTTATCCTGGTGGCTGGAATCCATGGTCGATCTTGTGGACGTACCCTGATGATCCTGCGCAGTACGGCGACCCTCTCCCGGATGATTAAAGCCGTTTGGGAATGGTCAAGTATTACTTTGTTGATTTCGGCTTGTCGGTGCACTTCGAGCCTCCTGCTGGGCGGCGTCAGGTATTGGGTATCGCTGGCATGAATCTTGGCGCCTGAGCTTTCCACTGACGTACCTTACGACCCCTTCGCGGTCGACATTCTTCAATCTGGCGACATGGTGCATGAACTTAGTAAGGTGCATGCGGTTCTCGGGTGGCGATCGTTGGTACTGATGCTAATCCAGATCTTCACCGGCATGGGCTTCCTCAGACCGCCCATTGCTAAAGCAAGGCGAGACATTCCAGCAAAGCGGCCCACAGCCGCAGAGCTGCATACATAAATCCAGAGTGCTATCCATTCGCGGAGCTGGTACTTCATGATGGGCCCTGTAGGGGTGCATCCTCTTCGCCGCTGGGTGGTCTATGCCCGCAACGTCTTAGATATGCTTCTTGGCCGTGAGGCAGAGGTAGCTCAGCGACGATTGTGAGCCCCCATGCCGCGAGACTCCCGGTTCATTTCCCTTTCGCCTGCGCCTTGAGTTTGTTCGTTACTGTCGGTCGTAACTCATGTGTTTTCGTCTTGACTTTCTGCTCACTTTTGATCGTGACGCGCTATAGTCTGTTTTCTAGGTGCCGTACATATGTAGGATGCGAGTAATGTGTTTCCTTCCATCATTTGTATTAGGAGCTGAGATACAAAACGAGCACTCATCGTAATTGTTGTGGCAAAGCCCAGCTTGGGGTGTCAGTGGCTGTTTTCGACACTCAATAGCCCGTAATACCAGCCATGAAACTTGTTCACTTCATTCGCTTTATTGTCCTACTTAGGCGCGATACAGATCGTCGACATTGGTGCGTTTCAGCCATCGGCATTGTTCCCTCGGCTAGGTCGAGTTTGACGTGTGTTGATTGTGCTCTACAGGTTCCAAGGTATCTAGAGTGAGTACACGACAGGCCCGCGACCCGATAGGAATTGTCCCAGAACACAGGGGCTGGAAAGGAGTTCACCAGCGGGGTACAGGAAAGGATCGTACACAATGACAACAAAAGCACGCGAGAGTAACTGTCCAATAGAACAAACCACAAGCAATTTTGAGACAACCGCCACTGAGTGACTGATAAACGAACGAAGCGAGGGCGTTGGAGGCGTTATATCATGCCCGATCGCTTCTGCACCAGTCTTACACCCATCTCGGCATCGTGCGACCCTTGCTGCTCGGCCGCACGCACCAGACCCACTCGTTCCTCCTCCTCTTCCTCCTCCGTTCCAGGATACTTCCTCGCCCCCGGTTTTCTTCCTGGCGTCCTCAAGCTCGAATCATCGATCGCGTGGTCGTCGCTGTACGGATCGTCGTACAGGAATGAAGCACGCTGCTCGGGCACTGGCGTGGTCATGTGTGTCGGAGCTAGCCCACCCTTTGTCCGGTCTGCAGGATACAGATGTGTGACCTGCTCCTCGCCAAACTTGATCGTCTGCTGTCGCGGCGACGGGGACGCCATATCGACAAACGAGTGCCCTGGCTTTGTACTCGGCTGGCTCTGGCTTCTGAGCGAAATGTCGTCCGCTGCTTCCCGTCCGATTGCCACGGGCGGATCGTACAACTGGTGCCTTGTCATCCCTGCGAGCGGGTCCATCGCGCCTGGCGGACGCGCTCGGTACGGGTTACTGCTCGCACGCGACGCCATACTCGCACGACGCGCCGACCGCGCACGTATAATGCTACCGAATGCACCAAAGCCGCCACGCAGCGCGTCGACGCCCGGCTCTTCGAATTCGTGCAAAGGGTCTTTTTCCGCCATCTCGGTCTGAGATCGTGCTGCCTGCAGCAGGATCGTCGACCTCCGGTCGAGTTTATTGAGTTTGGTCGGGTCCACCTTGGACATTTGCAGGATTGTGATGCCAATGCCTGCACAAAAGGTCAGCGTACGTTGTCGTGCGACACAGCGAACTCACAGATGACAAAGAAACCCATGACAAGGGTGATGATTTGGATCGCTGATGCCTTGAGGCCTTGGAACAGGATAATGGTCGTGACAAGCGTGAAGAACGTAACTGCACGGTGTCAGACGATGGAAAGCAGAGAGAGCAGTACGCTACTTACAGATGACATAGTAGGTTGGTGTGACTGCAGCGGTGTAAGCAGCCGAATAATTGACAGACCGATAGGAAACTCACCCATAGCGGTGTTGCTAGAAGGACACAGGAACGGTCAAATCGTTGCACGCTCGTCTGAACCCGAATCAACTCACAACAGTGCCAATGCCTGCATTATCGTGTCAGCACAGGTTTCCGGGCACGAAAAAGATATTTACGCACGAGATTCAGGTAGTAAACTTCCGTGAGCAATGTGATGATGACGAAGACAAGCAGGAAGTAGATGAACCAGTACTTGAACTGGTTGTCGCCCATGATGGTCGTGACGATCGCAGCGCCGAGGCCCGTCGTCACCGACACCGACAAGCCTCCAATCATCGAGCAGACAGAGATGTACCACATCATGGACTGCTTGCCGTATCTGTGGGGTAAGAAAATGGGTCGCGTTAGCTCCATGACCTGACTCTGACAGAGGGCGCGCTCCGGATTGCGGGCATAAGCGCCACGCAATTGCCGTGCATGTGATGACCAGCCGAGCGCGCATGCCTCGCCCAGGGTGTGAGGCAGTCCACTGGCCGAGCCAGACCCCGAGCGGTACCACACACAACAAGGAGTGCCCGGGGCGGGCCTGGCTAGCCTACAGGCTAGCTAGCCACACAGCCCGGCGCCCGGAGCATGCCTCTGCGCCGCCTCGCGAGTCCAAAGCACACAACGCACTTTGGTCCGAAGTGAAACATGACCGTTAACGAGGCTGCGAGGAGGAAGCCCGTCCATCCAAGGAATCCGGGCGCGAGGAAGAGCTTTTGGAATTCTCTGATCTGACCAACGGTCGACGAGCTGGGTACGTTGAGTGCGATGATGGTCGAGCCAAAGATGCATAGCGCGCAGCCGAGCCAGCCGAAGAACGTGAGTGTTTCCTTGAGGAAAATCGAAGAGAGGATGGCACTACAAGTGTAATGCTGCAGGTTAATGGCAACCCGGCGTGAGGAGTAAGCGACGACGACGCACCAGATGACAACCGACAGAGCACCGAGAGGGGTCACGACGAGGGCTTCGACAAATGCGTAGGCGGCGAAATTGCAGATTTCGCCTGTTTGAACATGGCCATCAGTGCGCGCGCGCGAAGGTCGAGAGAAACGAGCAGACTCACCGAGAATCATCATCACCATTCCTTATGAGCAGATGTAGATCAGTACAGCGAGCGCATCAATAACGAAATGCCCACAAACCTGTCCACCATAGCGGCTACAGCAACAAATCAGCACATAGGCTTACGCGGACAGCAGGAAAGCCTCCATGACGCACCGACTTGAGATACTGAACTCCACCCTCTGTCGCGCCGCCCGATGCGAGCAACCCTTTCTTCTTGAACACAAAGCTAGATCCCTGTCAGACTTGCGCGCGAGAGAAGTACGATCTGTTTGCG
>Ga0247815_10001984_pt1 | contig 15275 bp, 6 predicted proteins | sample UWRJL194509B1_FD_181014 | JGI IMG/M metagenome (GOLD analysis project Ga0247815, IMG submission 181014) | Plant litter microbial communities from Arlington Agricultural Research Station in Wisconsin, United States - UWRJ-L194-509B-1 | ecosystem: Environmental > Terrestrial > Plant litter >...
GGGAGATTTTAAATAAAATTTATTATGGGATTGCACAAGCCAAATTGACAGTTAAGGAAAGCTTCTTTTTTTATAAAGAAGTCCGGACATTTAGCTTCCATGGATTTGCAATTGTTGCGATAGATTCCGTCTGCAAGAGCATGGACATGGTCTCTCCCATCAAAGTGAAATCAGTAGAAAGCGTGGTAATCCCGCCAGCCAGCAATTCTTTTAGCGGGGTATCGTTATAAGAGATGATTCCGAAGTCTTTCCCGAGGGACAGCTTCTGAAGATTCGCCTGTTTTAGCAAGTCTACCAGGTCCCTGTCTTTTACCACGATAAACAAATCGCCTGGCACAATTGATCTATTACCCGTTACAGAGAGATATTCATGCGCGAAGCCATGCTGTTTACAAAATGTTTTAAGCCCCGAATAGCGTTCCAATGGCTCTTTCTCCTCCATCTGGACCATGAAAATACGTTTGTATTTTGCAATCAGGTCAACAGCAGAATTTAAGGCTTCGTAAGTATCTTTTTCGAAATCCTGGGCCACAGAAGAATACTTGCCCAATAATTCCGGATGAAAGTGGTCCAGTAAAAGTACCCTTCCTGAAAGTGTTTCCAGGAGCGGACCGATACCCTGAAACTTTCCAGACATGATGATGTAATCGGTATACTTGCCGTTAGCGTCCATGACCAGCGTTTCAAATACCTTTCTGTTGTAGTTGTGGAAGTAGAGGTCGACCGTAACACCTTCTCCAGCCGACTCAATAAAAGAGTTGAAGAGGTTTTCTTTAAATTCGTTGAACTCATTGAACAGCAGAAACACATGGTGTCCTGTTTGCACCTTTGTACTTTTTACAAAATAACCGACACCCTGGTTGGACGCAATAATTCCCCTCGCCATCAATTCACGCAGGCCGGCAAATACCGTGTCGCGCGATAAACCATAAGTTTCCCTGAAGGCATTGATAGAAGGGATCCTGTCGCCATTCTTGTATTCTTCCGATCCGATCCGCTCCACTACATGGCTTACCACCAGTTTGTATTTTGATTTATTTTCTCTCACAACTGGCAGCAAATATAATTACTCGCGGATAAAACGCAGCAAGAAAAAAATAAAAAGTCATACCAGTTCGTACCAGTTGAAAATATTTATATATTTGGACACCAAACCACACATTATGAAAAAGTATCAACTCTTCATTGGAATCAGTATTGCCACCGGCCTGTTTACACAAGCCATGGCGCAACAGTCCGGTGGGGCTAACTATAAGCAGCTTTCGAAGACACCGAAAGCGGCCATCCATGACGGATTCTGGAGTCCGAAGTTTGAATTGTGGAGAACAAAGACAGCGCCAGACGTCCTGAATAAATTTGAAGGGAAGCACCTGCCTGTCGCAGAGCAGACCGATCAGAATGTATTTGAAAATTTTGACAAGATCGCCGAAGGAAAAAAAGGAAAAGGTCACCACGCGGGCTTGCCCTGGTTTGACGGCCTGATCTACGAAAGTATCCGCGGCATCGGCGACCTGGTTGGCCAGCACTCTGATGCATTGCTGCAGGCCCGCTTGGACGGATACATTGACCGCATTGCCGCCGCTCAAAAGGCCGATCCCAATGGATATCTCAATACCTATACCGATCTAATGGAGCCAACGCACCATTGGGGAGACAATGGTGGCCTTTTACGGTACCAGCACGATGTTTACAACTCCGGTATGCTGATTGAGGCAGGCGTTCACTACTACAAAGCGACCGGCAAGACCAAGCTCCTGGAAGTTGCTACCCGTTATGCCAATTACATGAGTGGTTTGATGGGCCTGCCGCCAAAGCGGAATATCGTTCCGGCCCACTCCGGTCCGGAAGAAGCTGTGATGAAACTATACTGGCTGTACAAAGACAACCCGGATCTAAAAAAGCAAATGCCTGTTCCGGTAAATGAAAAAGCTTATTATACGCTTGCTAAATTCTGGATTGAAAACCGTGGTAATCATAGCGGCTTTCCGCTGTGGCTGAGCTGGGGCAACGATAAATCAGAGAAATGGATCAAAGACCAGAAATATAATGCTACGCGTCCTACCTGGGGCGATTACGCACAGGACTCTATTTCTGTGTTCAAACAAAAGACGATAGAAGGGCATGCGGTCCGGGCTACCTTACTGGCAACCGGTATTGCTGCCGTAGCGCTGGAAAACCGTGCGCCTGAATACATCCAAACGGCAGACCAGTTGTGGGACAATATGGTTGGCCGCCGTATGTTTTTGACAGGGGGAGTCGGTGCCATTGCAGACGACGAGAAATTCGGCCCTGATTATTACCTGCCTACCGATGCCTACCTGGAAACCTGTGCTGCCGTTGGTGCTGGCTTTTTTAGTCAGCGCATGAATGAACTGACCGGCGACGGGAAGTATATGGACGAATTTGAACGGGTATTGTACAATAACGTGCTGACCGGCGTTTCACTTTCGGGCGATAAATACACCTACCAAAACCCGCTCAATGCACATGACCATTCGAGATGGGCATGGCACTCCTGCCCATGCTGTCCGCCGATGTTTCTGAAAATGGTTTCTGAATTGCCCAATTATATCTATGCAAGCGCTGGCGACCGCCTGCTGGTCAATATGTTCATCGGCAGTGATGCTACCGTCCGCCTGTCCAATAAAACAGCCGTAGCCATTTCGCAAAAAACGAATTATCCATGGGAGGGAAAAATAACCCTAAATGTAGATCCTGAAAAACAGGCAACATTCGGCCTGAGCCTCCGCATCCCGGGATGGGCGCGTGGTAAGGAAAATCCGTACGACCTCTACCGCTCAGATTTACCTTCCTCCTACAAGCTCAGTGTAAACGGTATGGCTGTCAATCCAGTGATGACCAACGGCTACGCTCTGATCAGCAGAAAATGGAAGAAAGGCGACCAGGTTCTGCTTGAATTGCCAATGCAACCCAGGTTTGTGACTGCAAATGCGCAGGTAAAAGACCTGAAAAGCAAGGTGGCCATTGCTTCTGGGCCTATTGTTTATAGCCTTGAAGCTGCAGACAACGAAAACATCAACCAGATTCAAATCGATACCACATCTGCGATGCAGTTGCAGTACCGGAATGAGCTGTTGAACGGTGTAAACGTGATCACAGGTAAATCTACAACCGGCAAAACCTTTACCGCTGTACCCTATTATGCAGTGGGAAACAGGAGTGGAAAAGGGTATAAGGTGTGGGTTCCTGTACCACAGAACACGCACATCAAAGTCAACAGTGAGAAAGTGGAAAATAAAATCAGTCCGCTGCTCTATGGTTCCAACATAGAAGATGTAAACCATGAGATTTACGGTGGGTTTTATGACCAGCGTATTTTCGGGGAAAGTTTTGAAGAGCCCTCGACAGGCGTAAATTTTAACCAGTGGAGAAAATATAGCGGATACTGGTCGGCCGAGGGAGATGCGGTGCTGATCGTTCCAGGAAGAAACACACACAGTGATGTGAAGATGAACGGCATCCACCGCATTGGTGTAGAGCCCGATCAGAGTGCAAAACTGATCTATGAAGACAAGGAGCTTGCCAACGGAACGGTAGAGGCCGAAATTAAATTTGCCGGAAAAGGTGGCCAGAGTGCCGCGCTGTTGCTTCGTGTAGCAAATGCAGGGGTAGGCAATGATAATTTTGATGGGTACGAGTTGAGCCTGAGCAGGGACGGCCGAAGGCTGATGCTGGGCAAGCACCGTCAGAATTTTGAGACGCTGAAAGAAGTGCAGGTTAACTTCAATCCTGAAGCATGGAACAAACTGAAGATCGTAATGAACGGGAACAAAATGGAGGTATCCCTCAATGGGAAAGAGGCGCTTTCATTAGTTGACGACCGCAATCCGCTGCTAACAGGGTATGTTGGCCTGCGCACCTGGCAGTCGGCCGTAGCGTTCAGGAATGTAACGGTACAGGAGCAGGGAAAGACCACGACATTGAGACTCCTGAATGCGGTAAACGATCAGATCAGCTACAATTGGGACATCGTCCGTTCGCTGGGTGTTAAGGCTGTTTTTGCGATTGACAGTACTGCTGCTTACAACGGAAAAAAGAGCCAGACGATCACGTTCAGCAGCGGAACAGGAAAAGCAGGTGTAGCCAACCGTGGTTTGAACCGCTGGGGTATTGCTCTGCGGAAAGATCAAGTCATGCAGGGCAGGGTGTACCTGGCAGGGCAGGCCCTGAGCGGACCGGTTAGTATAGCATTGGAAAGTGCAGATGGCAGTAAGACCTATGCCGTAAAAAAACTGGACAATATTGGTTCCTCCTGGAAAAAATTTGCCTTTACGCTCACTTCAAATGCTGCCGATCCAAAGGCCAGACTGGCTATATATCTGACCTCAAAAGGTAAACTGTCGGTGGATCAGGTGGTGCTGATGGGCACTGGTGAGGACCAGTACAAAGGCCTGCCCATCCGCGCAGATATCGGCAAAATGCTGGTTGCACAAGGATTGACTTTTCTGCGTTACGCAGGAACCATGGTAAACTCGCCTGAGTACAAGTTTAAGAATATGATTGGTGATCCGGATAAGCGGCCCCCATACCGCGGACACTGGAACCATTTTACGACCAATGGTTTTGGAATAGAAGAGTTTCTTCAGTTTTGCGAAGCCACAGGCATTACGCCCTGCTTTGCGGTAAATATTTATGAGACACCTGAGGATATGGCCGATATGGTTGAGTACCTCAATGGGGATGTATCGACAACCTGGGGTGCCAGACGCTCAGCAAACGGACATCCTAAACCTTATGGGGTAAAATATATTGAGATCGGGAATGAAGAAGTGATCTTTAACGGCGATAGTAAAAAAGCGTATGAAGAATACGTCGGCAGGTTTAAGGTATTGCACCAGGCCATGAAGCAAAAGGACAACAAGTTGGAATTTATCCATGCCGCCTGGTGGCGTTTGGGCTCTACCAATATGGAGTATGTCTTTCGTGAACTCAATGGCAAAGCAGATTATTGGGACCTGCATGTAGGGGGCGATGACCCGGCGGCTGGTCTGGATACCGAAAAGCAGTTGACCGAGCTATTGCGGCAGTTCAAACAGTGGGATCCGCAGACCCGCATGAAGGTTGCGGTATTTGAGGAAAATGGAAGTAAACATGGCATCCAGCGTGCGCTTGGCCATGCCACCAACCTCAATGCCATCAGAAAACATAGTGAATCAGTGCTGACTTCAAGCCCGGCCAATGCGCTGCAACCTTACCTGCAAAACGACAACGACTGGGACCAAGGGCAAATTTTCTTTACACCAGATCAGGTATGGGGCATGCCCCCGTTCTACGCACAGAAAATGCAGGCTGAGCAACACCTGCCGCTGCGGGTGCAATCGGAGACCGATGGTTTGCTTGATGTGACCGCAACACGCAGTACGGATGGAAAAACGTTAATTTTGCATGTTGTCAATACAGGGGCAGAGGCTGTTCGTTCAGGTATAGAATTGAATGGCTTTGACAACCGGAATCCGGAAGTCAGCGTCTCCCAGTTGTCTGGCGATCTGAATTCGAGAAATACCCCTGCAACGCCTGAGAAATACAAGACAATTGCTTTTAAGGTCAGCTTAACCGGAGCTGCTCCGCGCTATGACTTCCCTGCCAATAGTTATACGATTTTGAAATTCAATAGGTAATTTCAAGCTGCGGGACAGTTTTTATAACTTAAGAACTGTCCCGCATTTTTTTTCAGCAATGGCTAATTGCGAATGAATATCGCCTAAGCCAGGAATGTTGAGGAGCTTTTCCTGATAAAACCGCTCATATGACACCAGGTCATTAACGACGACCTTAAGTATAATGCCATTATTGCTTTCTGTCAGACTACACTGCTTTATTTCCTGAAGTCCTGCGATGGATGTTCTGAATACCTGAAGGGAATTTTCATTGTGATCGATCAATCTGACATTTACAAATGCAACTAAATACAGCTCAAGATCCTTCTTTCTTAGTATAGCTGTATATTGCTCTATTACGCCTGAAGCTTCAAGTCTTTTAATTCGCCTGTTCACTGCCGATATTGAAAGGAAGCAGGCCGCGGCCATTTCCTTAGTCGTAGCCCTTCCATCATTTTGTAACATCTTCAGTATGGCAATATCTACGGCATCTAGGTTAAGTTTTTTCATAAAAATTCCTGTTATTAATAAATTAGTTGCCACAAATATATACAACCTGAAGCTATAAAATAAACCTGAAAGCTATGAATATAAAGTTATTGTAAAATCTACACTATCTTTTAACTGTGATTTTGAGGCTGTTGCAAAAATGAGTCATTTGATTTTTCACTCAAAAAGATAGGAACGATGGACTTCAAACAGGATGCATTTGCGCACTAAAGCCATACGCAACGCGTTATTCCTGCGCTTAAAAGTATCTTTAAGCGCAAAAGGCATGCGAAATAAGTGGAGAAATGGTGCAGATTAGCGCCACATCCTCCAAACTGGGGAAATTCCTCGGGCCAGCTCATCGCTGATTTCCTGCCAAAGATCTTCCTCTGTTTCTTTTGGGCTTTGAACTGATGGTATTGTACTGGTTTCTGGATTTATCAGGGATACAGATTGTGTGCCGGCTCCCGGTACAGCTGTTTGTTCGTAGGTCTGCAATTTCATAAATAGGTGTATTAGGTATTTAGATAACAGACGTAATCAAATAATGTTTCCTAATCAGAATTGAAATGCTATCCAAGCAAAGTGAGTGTCTTTAGCGTCCGGTTGTCTTTGCGTCCACCGAAGAACTTTTGAAGTACTTGTTCGAATACCGGATCGGTATCTTCAACTTCAGCAAACAAGGTCATACTGGAATGCAGCTTTAGTTCGTCGGGACTGCCGAAGATCTGATAGGCATCACTGGTGTTGAGTTTAAGCAGTTCTGAGGCCAGCATCACCAGTCTTGGACCCAGTACCCGGTGTCTAAGATATTCCTGTGCCTCATTCTTGTCCCGTAGGGCGTAAAATCTGGAGGTTTCAGTAAAGCCGAGTCCCTGGATCTGTGGAAAAATATACCACATCCAATGACTCTGCTTTTTACCTGCTTTCAGCTCCGAGAGCGCTGTCTGAAAGATTGGCTTTTGTGCCTGAATAAATCGCTCAAGGTTGTGTGTTGCATTCATCGCCTGTTGTATTTAAACTTCAAAAATAGCATGACCAGATTCAAGCAAATAGACAACACATTGGTGGCAATAATGGGGATGTCGGCCTTCGAAATGCCGTAGTAAACCCAAAGACCGTTGCCAAACATCAATACCAGAAACATACCCAGCGATACCTGCTCAGCCTTCTTCTTTTTGATGGTGGTGACCAGTTGCGGGATGACGGATGAGGCCGTGCATATGCCTGCGATCAGGCCGATAATTTGAATGAAATCCATTGTTGTCTCAACACCTCAAAAATAATCTTGTTTCATAAATCCGTCGGGTCAAGCATCAAACCACACAAACTATACGAGTTTATATGATTTGATACATTTATTCAAAGGAACTTTTGTGATTTTGCACACTTTTCCTAAGCAACTTCGTTTTGCAGTCAGTAACTCCGTGAGTTCAGGTTAAGTGAATTTAGTTTGAATTTTGTATGAATCATCTCTAAAATAAACACAAAAAAACCTTAATTTAAGCGCGTCTAATACTCTTATTACTATGCTCTTAACTTCCAGGTTTGCCGCGCTTTTTTTTGCTGTTTTTTTGTTGGCTGTATCTGCCAAATCCCAGACCACGGTTTCAGGTCCGCAAAGTGGGACCTGGTCTAAACAAGGCAGTCCCTATCTCATTTCCGGATCTGTAACGGTTGAGGAAGGTAAGACTTTGACCATTCAGGCCGGGGTAATTGTTCGCTCAGAAAACTTTAGCGATAAACTTTTGGTCAATGGTACGTTAATGGCCAAAGGCACTGAGGCTAGCCCGATCCGTTTTGCAGGTTTTCCGATAGCTGGCTTTCCGCTGTCCAGTCATGGCGGTAGTCTCGTTTTTTCCAGTACAGCTAGCAATTCCGTCCTCGAATATGTATCGATAGACCAAATGGGGGATAACCAGTATGCCAATGGTGCCGTGTCAGTCAGTACATCCTCATTGACCGTTAGTCACTGTACCATCACCAATAGTGAGGCTGCCGGAATTTATATCGACGGGTTTTCCAAGCCAATTGTTAAGGACAACAGCTTTACCAAAGACCTTGTTGCCATTTCTGGCAGTGCAAACAACTTTAACCAGGTAACCAATAATACTCTGGCACGGATTAAGATCCGGAATGAGCCGGTAGGTTCTAATTCAGCACTTCCTGCACAAGCTTCCGGCTCTTACTATGTATTGGAGGCGGGAGGATTTTCAGTAAATGCGCAAAATATGCTGGAAATCAAGGCCGGGGTCGAAGTTCGTTCAGAAAACTTTAGCGATAAAATCATCATCAATGGTACGTTAGTGGCCAAAGGCACTGAGGCTAGCCCAATCCGTTTTACAGGATTTCCGATAGAAGGCTTTCCGCTGGCCAGTCATGGTGGTAGTCTCGTTTTTTCCAGCACATCGAGTAATTCTATCCTGGACTATGTGTCGATAGACCAAATGGGGGATAACCAATATGCCAATGGTGCCGTGGCAGTTAGTACATCCTCAATTTCCATTACCCATTGCAAAATCACCAATAGCGAGGCTGCAGGACTCTATATCGATGGGTTCTCCAAGCCTACTGTTAAGGACAACAGCTTTACCAAAGACCTTGTTGCCATTTCTGGCAGTGCAAACAACTTTAACCAGGTAACCAATAATACTCTGGCACGGATTAAGATCCGGAATGAGCCGGTAGGTTCCAATTCAGCACTTTCTGCACAAGCTTCCGGCTCGTACTATGTATTGGAGGCGGGAGGATTTTCATTAAATGCGCAAAATATGCTGGAGATCAAGGCCGGGGTCGAAGTTCGTTCAGAAAACTTTAGCGATAAAATCATCATCAATGGTACGTTAATGGCCAAAGGTACTGAGGCTAGCCCGATCCGTTTTATAGGTTTTCCGATAGAAGGCTTTCCGCTGGCCAGTCACGGCGGTAGCCTCGTTTTCTCGAATACATCCAGCAATTCGATCCTCGAATATGTATCCATAGACCGGATGGGGGATAACCAGTATGCCAATGGCGCATTAACCATAAGCAGTCCGTCGGTATCTATCAATTACTGCAGCATCTTAAATAGCGAGGGTAACGGAATTTACAACGATGCGTCCAGCTTGAAAATATCCAATACCAATTTATACAACAATCAGGTAGGACTTTACAATGCCAATGGCGCAGTGCTGCTGGTTGACTGCAAAATATACAACAATACAGATTATGGTATCAATAATATAGGTACTGAATTGGTTGATGCCAAAAATAACTACTGGGGGGAGCTAAGCGGGCCTTTGCACACGGAAACAAATACCCCCGGAAAAGGAAATCGCGTTTCTGATAAAGTATTATATGCGCCATGGAAGCAACAGCTGATTCAGTTGGAGCAGTCCATTACCATGGCGGTCATTCCGGAACAACATACAGGAGGAAAACTTAAACTCAGTGCTACATCCTCTTCAGGGCTGCCGGTAACTTACCAAATCAGTTCTATTCCCAAAACAGGTGTTGCTTTGCTTAGGGATGATGTCATTTCCTTCCTCGGAGATACAGGTACCGTTACGCTGACCGTTTCTCAGGCTGGCAATGCTTCTTTTAAAGCGGTGGAACTGAAAAGAAGTTTCAAGGTGCTGAGCAAGATACTCTCCATTGCCCTGTCTTCCAAACAAATTACAGAAGGTTCAGCAGAGGGCATCACGGTGACAGTTGCCAGGAATGCAGCACTGACAGATGAACTGGCTTTAACAGTGAAGGTAGGCGATGGGAAAAGGCTAAGCGTTCCGGCTTCAGTGACGATTCCGGCAGGGCAGGGCGCTGTGACTTTTAAAGTCAGCGTTCCGGATAACGGGCAGGTTGAAGGCAATCTGATTGATTCGATCAGCATTTCGGCAGCCGGCTATCAGGGCGCAGTTGCGAATCTGACGATTCTTGACAATGAAGTACCCGCGCTGTCTATTGCTGATCTGCCTGCAGAAATCATGGAAGGCAATACCGTCGTTTTCCATATAAAAACCAATCTTATTCCGGAAAAACCGTTAACGGTTTTCCTCCGCTCAGGAAATCCGGCACGCTTTCCTCTGCCGGCATCTGTTGTCATTCCAAAAGGAGCCTCCTCAATTGCCGTATCGGTTACGCTGGACCAGGATGAAATACCCGAAATTGACCTGCCTTTAACGCTTTCGGCAGGAGCGGCGAACCACCAGTCCGTAACAGCAGAAATAAAGGTTATGGATGACGACCTTCCAGATCTGGAACTGGTCATCCATACCGGCCTGATCTCGGAATCCGCGGGACCATATGCTGCGAAAGCCACGCTGAAGAGAAAAAGCCAGGATCATAAAACAGCATTTACGGTCAACCTCTCTACCGATATTTCCGATCAGCTCATTCTTCCCGCTTCTATTTCGCTTGCCGAAGGTGAAAACGAGAAGACCTTCGATATCGGAGTGAAAGACAATGATCAGGTGGATGGCAGCAGGATTGTAACCCTCAGCGCCAATATGTTTGTGGCCTCCTGTGGCTGCAATACTTTGCCCGCGTCTTCTGGCTCAGTATCTGCAAAAATTACAATAAGTGACAACGATGGCCCATCGCTTCAGGTTTCAGCGGCCCAGCAGACTCTGGCTGAAGGATTGGCAAATGCTGGCACGCTCCGTATAAGCCGAAATACGCCAACTAATGTGGCACTAACAATAACCTTAACTTCTTCAGATGCAAATGAAGCAACAGTTCCTGCAAGTATCGTAATGCCTGTAGGACAGTCCTTTGTGGATGTCGCCATTAACACCAAAAACGATGGGATAGAGGACGGAAGCAAACAAGTTTATTTTCAGGCCAGCGCGAATGGATTTTCCACAGGAACAAACTGGGTGATCGTGACAGATTTAAATAAACCTGATCTTCAGATTGCATCCGTAAAGGTCAATAAAGCGAGCGTACAAGCGCTAACAATATTTAACTATGAAATTGGTATCAAAAACAGCGGCTTTGCAACTGCACCGGGTGGGGTTGTCGTCAAAGGATATTTGTCAAAGGACGATACAATTGACGCTGCTGACATCCTGATAGCTGAGGATGTGGTAGAAGGGCCTATAGCTGCGGGAGAAACCAAAGCAGTATTGAATGCAGTGAAAGCACCTGAAGGCGCAGGAGATTATAAGCTGCTGTTCCAGGTCAATCCCGATGGGAAGTTGACGGAACTGCTTCATACCAATAACGTATCAGAAGCGCTGAATTTGTCGGTCACCGCAAAATATACCGCGAAAGCAGCGGTTGCCCAAGAATATTTTCTCAAAGGCGCAACCGTTCCGATAAAAGGTAGCGCGACCAATGGAGACGGTACTGTCGCAGCCAATGAAAAAGTTGATGTTTACGTAATTGTGAATGGGATCAAACGGATTATTCCAGCCAATACCGATGCAAATGGTCAATTTTCTGTAGATTTCCAACCATTGGCCAATGAAGCGGGACATTATTCAGTGGGCGCCTGCTATCCCGGACTAGGCTTATCTGCTACTCAAGATGCCTTTGATATTCTGGGTGTGCGGATCAATGAGGGGAATGCGCCTCAGTTTCTGGTGAAATTGGGAGCAACTGAATCGGGTAAAATCAAAGTAGAGAATGTCAGCAATAAGGACCTGAGCAATTTGACTTTGACAGCGATAAAGCTGCCAAACGGTGGGCTTGTTACTTTTAGTCCTGTGGCATTATTGAAAGGGAATGCCAGTGTTGAAGTTCCTTATACCCTAAAGGGTAATGCTTTATCTTCCGGTGACAACTATGAAGAGATTTCCCTGCAAGTCAAGTCTACTGAAGGTGCTATTCAGACAACAGATGCTTATTACTATTGTCAGTCACCAAATGCGAATGTAGTGGCTAATGTGGAGTTGCTTGATGTGACTGCTTCGCAGACTAAGGGCGAACGTGAGGTCACATTCAAACTGATCAATAAAGGGCAGGGAGCGACCGGAAAGCTGCAGATCAGTCTGCCTGATGTGAAATGGATCACTGCGCTGAGCGGAAAAACAGTAGCCTCCCTGGGTGCAGGCGATACTGCTATTGTGGTGCTTAAGTTTCTGGCTGCTGCTGAAATTCCCTTCGATTATCCTATGAAAGGAAATATTGGAATCGCTGCTCAAAACGGCAATTCCTTTGCCTTGCCTTTCAGCTTTAAAAAAGTATCAGATGCGGCAGGAATCGTAAAGGTAACTGCGACCGATCAGTTCACCTATTATACTGAAGGTGGTCCAAATGTGAAGGATGCACATGTACAGATTAAAAATGCGTTTACGGGACAGGTTTATGCAGAGGGTAATACCGATGCAAATGGTGTCTTTACTGCAGCAAATGTTCCGGAGGGGAGGCATAGGATAATTGTCAAGAAAGAAAAGCATGCAGATTATAATGGTGATGTCGAAGTAAATCCCGGTGGCCAGGTTGATGTCAGTGCATTCTTAAACTATCAGGCAGTAACTTTCGATTGGAAGGTAGTTCCTACGGGAATTCAGGACAATTATGAGGTTACGCTGGAGACTAAGTTTGAAACAGACGTTCCTAAGCCAGTGGTCACTATTGACATGCCGAAGGTTTTGCCTAAACTAACAGGTGATGAAACGTTTTCTTTTAACATAACATTGGTCAATCACGGACTGATTACTGCGGAGAAAGTAGCGTTGTCTATGCCAACTACAGATCCGGAGTATGAATTTGTCATGGATTATGAACCTACAAATATCAATGCCCATCAGAGCATACAAATACCCGTCATCCTTCGTCTCCGTACGGGATTGAATCCCGCCGCTCGGTTTACCACGATGTCAATGAAATTGGCGAAAGAATCTGCCGATGATACACCGGTTTTTTGCTGGGGTGTTGCCTCGATTACCTACTGGTATAAGTGTAACAAACAAACCGGGTTATGGGAAAATATGGCATTCAGTTTTAAATATCCACGACTGTGTGATAGTCCTGGCGGTGGCGGTAGTCCATCTGGCGGAGGAGGCGGTGGCGGAGGGCTATCTGCGGCTGATCTTGCACTTATTGACTGGTGGATGCAATGGATGAATGGCTGGGGTGAAGGATTGAAAAATGTACCCTGCCTGACTTGCGGACCGGTAGATTATAGTAGTTGGAAGCCAGTGCCTCCCCCAATTGTTACTCCAAAAAAACATTGTAAAGCCTGTACGGATGCAATGGATGATATGCTGAAAGATCTGGCGGTTGACTTAGCCAAGGAGGGAGCATTGATAGGTCTTCAAATCGCCGGCGGGGCAGGTGGTCCGGCGTTGAGAAAAGTGGGAGAGGCAGCCGATTATCTCGGCTGCGCTGGAACCGTTCTCGTCATTTCACTATTTAATGGCGGGGACAATTTAGGTCAAATTGCGTGGTGTGCACCTGTAACTGAACCGGTAAAAAAGACCAAAGACTTAATGGAAATGTTAGATAACTGTATTAAGTCAATAGGCGGTGGTAAGAGCAGTGATGCAGGTCTGAGAACTCTTTCAGCAACGCCGGTACCTAACTCAGTATATACTGAAGCTAGGAACAGACTGGCAATTGTTGTTAAGATGTTTGAGTCCCAAACGCTATGGACTGAAGCGTATTACGGAGCCAAACTTACCGCAAATGAAAATTTGAAAGTTCTTGCCGGATATTTGGAATCTAATATCGCCAGCTTAAAGCCGATAGATGATGCTACCGCCTCAGAACTTTTAAAAACAATGAGTGGGTATGGCATGGCTTCGGTTGATATAGAGAACTTTATCTTGAGATGGAATAGGTCGATAAAAGGCCTAGCTGCAGGGGTAATGCAATCAAATGAACAATACCCGGACATCATTAACTGGAATCAGGTTAAGCAGTACTCGAACACCCTAATTGAAGCGAAAAATGAAGCAAAAGATAAAGGATTTGATAATATTGTTGGCCTCTATGAAAACACATTGCTATCAATCAACGACTTAATTATTGCAGATAACGATGCAGTCTGCGCCTCTGTAACCATTCAATTCAACCAGCAACTGGCGATGACCCGTGAGGCGTTTGAAGGTACACTTGAGATTTTTAACGGTCACCCGACAGATGGTATGAAACAGCTTGCGGTTGACATAGAAATTACTGATGAAAACGGAGTTCCAAGTAATGGCCTTTTTGAAATTCAAGCGAAAACACTCAGCAATTTATCGGATGTAACCGGTACAGGCCAGATTGCTGCTCAGGAAAAAGGATCGGTTCAGTTTATATTTATTCCTGAATCTGCTGCGGCGCCTAAAGAGCCAAAAGTATACAGGTTTGGCGGAACAGTGACCTATTGGGATCCATATGCACAGGCGATTGTTAAATTGCCACTGACCCAGGTGCCTATTACGGTTAACCCTGCACCTAACCTGACACTGCATTATTTTATGCAGCGGAATATACTTGGCGATGATGCGCTTACAAGCCCGGAGATCGAGCCCTCTGTACCAGCAGAACTGGCCGTAATGGTAGAGAATCAGGGCTATGGTCCGGCTGTCAATATGACCATCTCTTCTTCACAACCAAAGATCACCGACAATGAAAAAGGTTTGGACATCGATTTTGAGTTGATAGGTTCCAATTTTCAGGGTCAGCCGAAAAAGCTGGGAACGACAAACATAAATTTTGGTACCATTCCAGCCCTGCAAACACGCATCGGTCAGTGGTATTTCACCAGCTCCTTATTGGGTAAGTTTGTGAGTTATGAAGCAAAGGTCGTTCATGCGAACAGTTATGGAAATCCGGACCTCAGTCTGGTGAAGGAAGTGAAACTGCATGAGCTCACGAAGAGCATTCGTTTGTATGAAGATGACGAAGACGGTGTTGGCGACTTTTTAGTAAATGACATTTTCGATATTGATGATCAGCCGGACATCATTTATTTCTCACAGGGCAACAGGACTGCAAAAGTAAATGCCGCTAAATCCGGAAGTTTTTCCGCTAGCGTGCAGCCTCCTTCATTTGTGAATAAATTGACTGTGCTGCCTTCCGATACAGGGTTCAATTATGTCAAACTGGAGGATCCGGGAAACAGACTTTATGATCTTGTCAGTGTGACCAGGAACGACGGACAGGTAATTCCAATTGAAAATGCCTGGCTGACTTACGTGACGCTGCCGGTGAGCCGCTCGCCAGTTTATGAAAACAAATTTCACTTTGTAGACCGCT
>Ga0247815_10001985_pt1 | contig 15272 bp, 12 predicted proteins | sample UWRJL194509B1_FD_181014 | JGI IMG/M metagenome (GOLD analysis project Ga0247815, IMG submission 181014) | Plant litter microbial communities from Arlington Agricultural Research Station in Wisconsin, United States - UWRJ-L194-509B-1 | ecosystem: Environmental > Terrestrial > Plant litter >...
ATTTCCTGTCACTTGACACTCTTCCAGCTGAAGTAAAAGATAAGAGACAGTCGTAAAGCGATGTCGAAGAGACGTACCTGAAGAACAGTAACCGGGAACATTGCGCCGTGCTCGTCCCAGTTCGCAGTCATACCGCGCTTGAACGCGATCACACCCGTACGCAAACTCTCAGGCTTCCACCGTCCCGCCGGTGGTCTCAAAACCTGTCCATCAAGCGAAACAACTTGTTCCCTTGGTGCAACAGCCGATGTCGACTCTGCCGTTATAGATTTCGCGGCTGAAGCAGATTTCTGCTTCTTCGCCTCTGCGCTCTTAGGAAGCTTTGTGGGAGTCGCGCGCGCACTGGTGCTCGCGTGTAAGAGACGGATGGATGGTGCGCCAGCGCGGAGAGGCCGTATGTAAACGGCGCGGACGGCGAGCGACATCACGAGCGCGAAACGAGGAAAACGAATGTCCGGCAGTTCCCGGGGAGCGCGTCGCCGATCGTTCTTGCTTCGATATCTCAACTAAACTCGGGTCAATGTCATTACACAAGTTACTCAATCGACTCGGGTATTTCAACTCGGGTACTCATATTGGGATGGCCGATGACGTCGCTTAAGTTGTCGCCCTCTGCCGTCATGTTGGCGTTACCTGAGTTGACCCGCGGACATCGGAGGGTATGGTTCCTGACCATTGACGGACACGGGGCTCCGAATGATAACCATGCGGCTGATGATGCCCGTGGGAGTCGAGTGTAGACATTTCCGCAACTCGGCATGGAACTGAGCAAGCGCTCCTGCCACCCCTCTTCTCGCATGCAACGAACATGAGCGAGAGGGCTGGAACGACGGCATGATGGACGTGGCGTGGAAACTTCAAATGAGCTCTGCGCATAGCCATGGCATAGTCGGGGTTGGCCTGCGTGGCGTTGCACAGTTGGTTCGGAAGGTGACCTTCCATTTGAGTCACACAAGACGTCGCATTTCGGAAAAGTCAATGCTTCAACCAAACGTGGACTACCTAAGATCAACACCTCAATTCACCAAAACCGAACTGAGCGCCGCGACTAGCTCTGCGCGGCCGCGCCAGTCCACATCAGACTTTGTCTACTGCAACAAACCCACTTCATTCCCGGACACCTGGACCTGTCTGCCTGAACGTGACTTGGCGCGAACCTCTTGCACATTCCCACACCTGCTCCGGATTGCTCCGAACGACCATCTCCGCGTCCCCGCTCCCGTCTGTTTTGAACATCGGGAGCCCCATTCCCAGCGACCACGCCCTTAGCAGTGGGTATCGTGCGTCGAATCCCTCACGTAAGGTATCGGGAATGCCCGGTTTGCGCAAGGAACATATGGCGACGTGCACGACGGCGTTGGTTTGCTGCAGATAGCGTTTCGGGCAGAAAGGGCAGCGGTACCAGCTGTATATAAAATTATGAGATGATAAAATGCGGCGTGATGGTCAACAAGAACGGGGCACACACTGGCAGAGGAGGTGCATGTTGATGTGTATCTTGAGATCCAAGCTGCGAGTGAACGTGTAGAGGCACAGGTCGGCCGGGCAAATGAGTTCCGTGGTAGACATAATGGGCGTGGTATCAGGTCTGAAGAAAGTTGATGAAGAGAGGGAGGCTGAAGACGCCTGGCGAGAACTTTCGCGTTTTAGTGGAATGGACCTACCGGACTTGCAAGGACTCGTCGCTTTTATAATCAAATGCCTCGCTGACTTGTCCGGCAGCCGATGCAGTGCGACGTGAGCTAGCCATCCCAGCGAGTCTCGCGTAGGGAGTCGGTGCGCGTCCCGATCACCCGGTCATGTCTCGCTTCCACGTGCGTCCTGTCATGTCTCCCTATTTTCCATTCGCTGATCTCCCCGCGAGTCCTTCCCGACAGCAACTGACGCGGAGAGTTTCCATCTTTGCAGCCTGGTGCTCGCAGCTACCGCGGGCTGGCGCGGTCGCTGTGCCTTCGCTGCGACTTCATGGCTCAGAATCAGTCATATGTCTTTATGCATGGTATCCCCACATCCCTGGTCGCATTCCAAAACTGCAGTGGTACAAAACTCAGTCCCACTTGCGGCTCGATTCAGTGTCGCCTGGTGCATGAGACAGTTTTGGTAGAAGCGTCACGGCGGCACCTCGGGTTTGCCGTATAAGGCTTGTTGGCGAGCTGCGAAGTGGTCGGAAGGGGCTGCGGCGGGAACAGCGGAAAGGAGCATAAGCACAAGACCTGGAACTGTGCACGTGGCGGTGGACATGTCAGACACAGAGACAACGCGTGACAGGACGCGCGATGGCTGATTTAGCGCTAACGGTGATCGCTGCCGCCGTCTCACTTAAAAATGACTTCATGACGCCAATCAAAAGTCTACCGGAGGTTGCGGCCAGTGATGTAGGGAGTGAATTTTACGAGAACACGAAGCCGAGAGCTCACTGGGGGGTCAGCGCGACAATCTCGCTGCGTCGGTTTGGAGACATAGGAAGCGTAGAGCGTGCGCAAATATTAACATTCGCATTGTCGCCGTAGTCAGACTGAGCCGCATCTTACTTGCTTGGGCTCTTCCAGCGTTGAAAGAGCGGCATTTGAAGCTGCACGCATGAGCATTGAGACACCGCTCAGTTCGCATGATCGCCAATACCGTCTTTTAGGCATGCGATATCTGATTTCAGCAGCCTCGGACAGCAGGTAAGCCGTCATCGTCGGTATTCTATAAAAACATTTGCACAGTAAATACAAACAAAATTACCGGCCATCATAAGAATCTAGTTCAGCGCAGTGATCAGCAAATTCGGCATGAATGTACCAACTTTACATGCCATCCATCGGCTGTTCGGAACTTCCACCCAAATATCGGCTTTTTCAACTCAGGAGTGCCAAAACTAATCACGGTCGCTACGGGCTTCCGTCGGGCCGTGAATCAGACACATCGTTGTTGCCTTGGAGAGGACCCTACCTTCAGCGGTAACGGGAGCAGAGGCGAGGGCTTGAGTCAGGCCGCAGCGTAAGAGAATGAGCGAATGAGCGGAATGGGCGGAATGGGTGGGAGCAGAAGCGGAGGTGAAAGCGAAAGCGGGAGCAGAACCGGAGGAGAATGCACGAGTGGGAGCGACAGCGTCCCGAAACGAAAACGCGGTCACGTTCAACGGCCATCGGCGAGCGGAAGCTGAAGAGAAACTATGCCTCGCGTAGGGGCGTATGATGAGCCAGCAAGATTTTCTGTCTAGGTACAATTTACTACATACACATTACTGTAAGTTCTGAAGACTGTTGGTGTAATACATCCTCCCCCCCCCTCGGCCTCGCAGATCTCCGAGGCTGGTGATCGATGAAAAATTGATCAATTAATATAACGAGTCGCCGCTGAATGCAGGCTGACGTGAGGGACCCTCAGCGCGTTGCCCAGGTCCGAGTTCCGAGTCGCTCGCCCTCTCTTAGACTAGTGTGATGATCCGCCTCTCGCGCGCTAACACCTTCGTTACGGCACTGTTCGACCCATAAGTTGACCAGCAAGCTAGCATGCAGGAGTTATTCCGGGCTCTGTCGCTTTCAAAAGTGTCCGGTACTTAAGATGCCAGAACTTCTTCCGCAGGCCTGCATCCCCTGGGAAGTGAGGCACGTGACTGCGCTCGAGTTTGCCCAACCACATGGCGATGACAATGATATGCCGATCACTGCGCGCGCGCCGTGACGACTAGCGGGGAGCTGTATCCTGGCCGCTAGACGCCCAGGTTCCCCGGAGTCGCCGCTAATACGTGAGCGTCGCCGCGTAAACAGAGATCACGGACGCAGATGGCGCTTTAGAGCCGCAGGATGCGAAACAAGGTGATTCCCGGGCAAAGAACCCTGTGAGGCACTGATGTAAGTCTGTACGGCATTTCAGAACACACCCCGTCCCGGTGTACCGATGTAGTGCCGTCACGCACACACAGATATCATCGGTACCGCAGCACGTGCGCACAACATGTACCATTCAGAAGATGTCTTTTCGTTGACCAAGATAGATCTTGTTACAGTTCGTCGACGTGGGTGAAATCCTTTGGTTGACGATCTCACGGGGCTGTTTTGATGCGCCTCACACAGAAGTCAACTATTTCGAGGTTCATTCGAGGCGCTAGACTGTCAAAATTGATTTTGGCCCAATAGCGTGTCAGAACTTCACGGAAACGCTATTCAGGTTATTCTTGGCGAGCGGATGGCGTGCGGGCAGTGGTCACGAAGTTGGAAGACATTGAAACAATCAATCTTAGCTATTTTTGGCCTAATTAGTAATGAGTCTCGCTGGTGCAACTCCAGCACAAATACGGGGCGTAGATGGGAGCAGTCGCATCGGTCGCAACCAGCGCAAACAGGGACCCAGATCTTGATTGGTCTCTTGTGAAACTTGACTTTGAATGCCAATCAGCCGGCATTAGGGATTTGGAACGATGTATCGAGAATTGAATTTATGGACACGAAATTGTTTCATTTCCGACAAGTACACCCGCGAATTTGGAAAAAGACACGCCCAAAGAGGCGCAGGTGCCATTAGGTAGTATGCACTTCTTAAACGGGGCTCGTTTCGTCTCACCGTTCAACGACAGGCAGTCTGAATGTGATCTGGCGCGAGCCTCTTGCGCACTCCCACACCTGCTCCGGGTCGTTACGAACAATCATCTCTGCATCGCAACTTCCATCCACTTTGAAGACAGGCAGCCCCATGCCCATCGACCACACCCTCAACAGAGGATACCGTGCATCGAAACCCTCACGAAGCGCCGCGGGGGCACCAGCAACGCGAAAAGGACAGGCCGCAACGTGTGCGAGGGCATTGGTCTGCTGCAGATACCGTTTCGGACAGAACGGACAATAGTACCAGCTGTAGAGAAGATGGATCGAGAGCAATTTCGATAATCAATAAGAAATATGCGGCGAGAAGCGGGTACGCACTGGCAGATGAGGTGCATGTTGATGTGAACTTTGAGGTCCAGGTTGCGGGCGAATGTGTACAGACATCGATCGAGAGGGCAAATGAGCTGCCGGGGAGGCATTTGGTAGGAGTTCGTGAGCCCTGAAGGAAGTGTAAGTCAAGAAAAATGCGAACGGTGAAGGGCCTCCGTTTTAAACACCCATGGTCTATGCGCCGGAGGGAGCCCTTGATCGGCGGAAGGCTTCAATTGCAAGTCTGCTTCAGATTGGGTAGTGAACGTCATTCGGTGGAAAAGCCCGAATACTGGATCGCTGCCGGATTGATGGGAACGACTCGGCGGAGAAGCACGGACGAGGCACAGCGGTCGAACCGACGAGGGACGACCCGCGGCAAAGAAGCACACATGAGAGAAAGCGGCTGAACTGATGGGGGACGACGCTGTGGCGAAGAAGTATGGGTGAGGGACAAGAGCCGAATCGAAGAGAGATGCCTGTGCGGAGAAGCACGGACGAGGGACGGCAAACCAAATCTACGCAGGAGCGCTGACGAAGGTGGGCGCTGCGGAAAAGATGCATGATGCAGGGCAATGTCCGAACTGGATAGGAACGGCTCCGCGGAGAAGCACTGGTGAGGCACAACGGCGGTACTAACGGCTTTTTCGCGACGGAGAAGCCGGGGTAGGCGCAGGATACCGGCTGGACCCTTACCGGAACGTGGACATCTTGGGTGGCACACTCGGCGGCGCCGCAGCTTCCATCTCGTTTGATGGGTTGTAGTCCCCACAGCCAGAATGAAATAGCGCGTGGCTGCTTGCATGCAAGGGCTTGTAGGCGTGTCTGTTCTGAGGTGCCGTTAGGCGAGTCCGTGAGAGCGACGGAGTCCTGACAACACGGCCGCTCAGTCCGAACAGACAATGATGTTCGACGTCCTGTATGAACGCAGTGCGGCGATGCAGACGTGTGTCAAAGACTCACTAATAGGCGGGTATAAAGAACAGCCCGGGACGACGAAGCTGCGCCGCCGCGTCGTCATGCAGTGCGAGGTGTAGTAGCTCCAAAGCTTTGCCTCAACCTGTCGCGATCGCGAGCGTCAGCCTGGAGTTGTGCAAGTGGTCTATTCGAGCACAAGTTGCGTGACGATTCTTACAGGATATGGCGATCTCGGTGCCTGGTTTCGACTGAAGACATTGCACTACAGAACTCGCAGACATGTCCGCCAAACCAAACTGGCCTAAGGGTTTAACCTTCCCACTGACATGATAATGGCGAGGCCATAGACTCATCTTCTTCCCATCATCGATAGAAGGTACTGCATGGACAGATATGCCCACTTGAGTGGAAGAGTTGAGCAACGATCGCGCCAAGCGCAAGTGACACGCCACCACGAAACGAGGCGAGCAACGAGTAAGCACACGAGCACGAAAGACGACCAGCGAGCATAGAGATAAGGGAGCGAGGAACAAAAGAGGAGCAGGCGAGCATGAGGGTGCGACACAATCCGGCAAAGCAAGCGACAGTTCGAAGAGTGTGCACGGCCGGTATCCGAGCGATACGCGCCGCCACACGCGTGCACGCCCGGTGCGGCATATCTGCTGCGGCCGGTGTGAGTGCGGCCACCTGTGCATACTCTGGAGCGAGGTTCGCTAGGTCACTCATACGTGTTCTTTGGGTGCGCTGTGTGGCAAGGGAAGTGCACTAGTTTCGCCGGCGTACAGAAGCGGATTCTGCGCCGCGCTTGAACGCGATCACACCCGTACGCAAACTCTCAGGCTTCCACCGTCCCGCTGGCGGTCTCAAAGCTTGCCCATCAAGCGAAACCACTTGTTCCCTTGGTGCAACAGCCGGTGTCGACTCTGCCGTTGTAGATTCGCGGCAAGGGCAGATTTCTGCTTCTTCGCCTTTGCACCATTTAGAAGGTTTGTGGGAGCCGCGCGCGCTGTTGATTGCGTGTAAGAGACGTATGAATGGTGTACCAGCGCAGAGAGGCCGTATGTGGACGGCGCGGACGGCGAGCGACACCACGAGCGCGAAACGTCAAACGAGGAAAACGGGATGACCGGTAGTTCCCGAGGAGCGCGTCGCCGATCGTTCTTGTTTCGATATCTCAACTGACCTTGGGTCAATGACATCTTACGAGCTATTCAGTCACTTTAGCCATCTCAATCCTATCAAGCGCATTGGCATATGCGAGAACGTCGCTGAAGGTGTCTCCCTCTGCCATCACCTTGGCGTTGTACCGAGCTATTCGGCGGACATCTGAGTGTGGGGCTCTCCGACCTTGACAGACACAGGGTTCTAAATGCACACCATGCGGCTAAGGATGCCCGTGGGAGTTGAGGGTAGACATTTCCGCAGCTCGGCACGGAACTGAGCAGGCGCTTCCGCCAGTCTTCTCATCGCGTGCAACGACTGTGAGCACAGAGGGCCTGAGCTGCGACATGATAAATGTAGTTCGGATACTTCAGATGACCTCAGCCGCGTCGGGCACGATTTTCGGGCACAGCCTGACACATCGGGGTTTGGCTTGAAGTGGAATGCGTGGGTTGATTTAGAGGGTGAGCCCAGTTGAGCCACACCAGATTTCGCATTTCGGAGCCTTCAGTCCATCTATCAAACGTGGACTATGCATTCTCTATGTCAACATCTCACTTCACCTAGACCGCCGCATTGAGTATCGTGACTAGCACTGTGCGGCCGCACCAGTCATAACAAACATTCTCTACTGCGACAAGCCCAAAACAGACCCGCCTGACTCTCCGACACCTGCTTGTCTGTATGTGATTTGGCGCGAGCCTCTGGCACATTCCCACACCTGCTCCGGATTGCTCCGAACGACCATCTCCGCATCGCCACTCCCGTCCTCTTTGAGCATCGGAAGCCCCATTCCCAGCGACCAGACTCTCAGCAGCAGGTATCGTGCATCAAACCCCTCGCGTAAAATGTCAGACGTGCCTGTGACATGTAAGGGGCATGCGGCGACGTGCGCGAGGGCGTTGGTCTGCCGCAAATAGCGTTTCGGACAGAACGGGCAACCATACCAGCTGCATATAGATTATGAGATGATGCTTTGGATCTTACCGAGCAATAAGAACAGATTACATACTGGCAGACGAGGTGCATGTTGATATGTGCCTTGAGATCCAGGCTGCGAGTGAACGTGTAGAGGCACCGCTCGGCTGGGCAAATGAGCGCCGTGGTAGACATGAAGGAAGCAGTATTAGGTTTTGATGAGGTTGACGACGTCAGGAGAAACCGAAGACCACTGGGGAAAGTTTTGCGTTCAAGGGAATGGATTTAACAGACATGCAACGACACAATGATTTTATACTCAAATACCTCGTCAATTTGTCCGAAAGTCGAAGCAGTGCGACATGCCATCCTCGCGAGCTTCGCGTCTCCGGGTCGTCCAACCTGCCATTCCATGTCATGTGCATTATATCACGTCTGTTGCATGAATTGCTTCCGTTGTCGCCCTGAGTGTTCCTAGGACCATGCGAGAATATTCACAGCCCTTCGTTCCCTCTTCCCCGCTCCCTGTTGCTTCCACTGGAGCTTCTGACGCGCCCGGCGATCAGTGGCGAAAACCTTTCAGCCGGAGGCCTCATCACATTCTCCGCTACTTCAGGTCTCAGACACAATCACGTATTCTGATAGAGACGGTGTTTACATCTCTCTGCATCTGCAATTTAATTCAGCGATTTCGCTCTCACGAAATTCGCCGCGAGGACTCGATTTACTGTCGCTTGACACGTCGATAGTACCGGAGGAGAAGAGTCACGGCCTTGCCGCGAATGGCTTTTTCGCGAGCTACAAGCCGGTCGCGATGGTGCGAACGGCAGCGAGGCGCGAGACGTAATAAGGTGCATGAGGCGGTAAAACATGGCTGAGCACCCGTGATGACGTGTGTCAGAATGCCTTCGATGGGGACTACATCGGCAGTGCGCCACAGCGGGGGTTGGGCCTCAGAGAGCCAGCGTCTTTGCCTGTCCTCGGAGACTCTCGGAACTTTCAAAGCTACCAGAGCTAATTTTTTTTTTGCTAATGTAGCGCGAGGCTCGTGACGAATACTGCAAAATTCCGAAAAGACCTTGTGACCTGAATGAGTAGCATCCAGCCAGTTAAGAAAATGTAGCAGGTGAATTCACTGAGAACGAAGTGGGCACGACTGAGACAAGAGCTCATGAGAGCGGCGGTGTGAGCGATGGGTTTTGCTTACGTCGGGGTTGCGCAGATGGTAGCATTGTCTCCGCACGGAGGCTGCGATGTAGTCCACTTGCTCACGTCCATCGAGTAATCGAAGGATTGGAATCTGCCATGCTGAGGAGCATTACAGAATGTCACGGAGAGGTCCACGAACAAGGGCAGGGAATTGAGCGATGAGCAAGCAGCACGCCAATGCAAGGTGACATGAGCCCGATAAGATCAGGCACAGGCACGGAAGACCACCGCTGAGCGCAACGAGAATGATGAGTATAGCGCGCGCAAATACAATGGCAGGCTGCAACGCAGGAGCGAGACGATTTAGCAGCAAGCGTAATGCTACATGGTCAGAGAGAGGTTCGGCCTGCAGCGTGCACGACTCGTCCCCGCTCGACAGCCACCATGACCACGACCACCGCACACACAGCGCAATCCATTACGTACGACTACTGCTCTATCGATAAGCTGGTTGGAAGCGTCGAGAGGTTGAGTAAAGGCTGAGCGACCCACGGATTCAAGTAGTGAGGAGCACGACGAGCGCAAGGAACGAGCAGACGCACAAGCACAATTGCGAGCAGGTTGAAACAGGAACAAGGAAACTCAGAACGGCCAGCGGCGAGCGCGACATGGTCGGCAAGATGGATGCGCAAACAACTCGCAGTCTCGCACCAGTCTTTCCGTCCGATACACATTAGACATCATCCAAGCTCCGGCACCTGAATCTAGCCCGTAGATAATGATAAATATTGGGTGTAGCTGGACCGCTGCCTTAGTGCTGCCAAACGACATTAGCGAGACAAAATTGGCGACGAACTGATTAACTTATCAGTACTGCTGCTAAAGCACCGATAGTTGATCGCTCCAGTATAATCAGTGTACGTCCCGCACTCCCCAACGTTTGAGTCGGTGCCGTTCATTCGCGAGCGACAGTTCGACCGTGGCCCTTCATAGGCGTTCGCCTAAGAATTACGCCGCAAGACTGTAGACACCACGTTTTGTGGCGTTCGCATGGGAGAGATGTGTGTCGAAGAAGCATTGACGCGGAAAGACCGCACGTGTGCGGATTCGACGGGAAATGGCATCGCAAGTGATACGGATGGCCGCCGGTTGGCCCCGAGACCGTGGCGCTGATCTCTGTAATTCGATTTCTCAACAAAATCCCGCCATCTCATTGACCCAATGCATTATATCCAGTCGTATAGCATATTCAAGAAGGGCCGGCTGCCGCCTGGCAGAATACCTCGCGGCGGCTGGGTCGGCATGTTGGAATATGCCCACACCCACGAGCATTCTCGGCGCCGTCCCGCCAATAATTGTGGCCCAGAGCATTTTGAACTCCCGATCTTCCGGATCCTTTGGAGCTTGCGAGATTAGGTTATTATGTTCAAGTGAAGCAAGAGGTAGTAGTGCCATTGCGGAAACGGTGCTTGCCACCATTCATGCTGGGGCATCCGTTGTATTTGCCACAGCTCGATGTGCATGTTCAGCGACCAAGGAGTGCGTACAAATGCATTCGATGCCACCTTCTACTTCACATTGACGGTGCCTCTTGATCGTACCCAGCAATAACTTGGATGCTCCAGGCAAGCATTGTGTCACCACTTGTCATAAGAACCCGGCTCCTCGTATAAAGCTAAATGCAGACAAGACCATTTTAAAGCCATGCCGAAGCCATTCGGGTAGTCATTGCACGTTCATGAGTCAGGAAACATCACGGGAACGAGCACAGCATCGGGGCGGACAAATTGTCCACGGGACTCTGCGGTTGCTCCAAGGATAGGCGAAACAGAAACGGATATGCAGCATGAGCACAAACTCCGCGGTTGCTCTGCTCTAGCGACGAACAGAAACAAATGCGCAGCATGTACATAAACACCGCGTAGCGGCAGATGAGAAAATTTGGTTCATCCAATTAAGGCCCCGGAAAAGACCTCTCTCATCCGCGAGGTAATATACCTGACGCTTCGGCTCTAAGAAGACCTCGTTCTACGCGGCGACTGACACAACTACTAGGACAGCCACTGGCTCTTCAGATTTCTCTGCTGTAGTAGTTTTCGTCTGACTCGAGGTTATTTGATTTACAAGGCATGACCCCGCGGCCGTGACGAGCTTCGATTCGCGTGTGACACGTCGTTCATGCCTTTGGGTAAAGCCGGCCTCGTGGCAACGGGAGCAGAAGCGGAGGTCGTGGCGAAAGCGAAAGCGAACGCGCAAGTGGAGATGTGAAGCGGAGATGTGCGCGGAGGAACGGATGATTGGACGGGAGCAGAAGCGGAGGTGAAAGCGAGAGCGGGTGCAGAAGCGGAGGAGCGTGCACGGAGGGACAGGGGCCTCAGCGAGACGAGCTTGAGTAGCTCCGTCCGACGGCCATCAGCGAGGAGGAACTAGGATCGGGCTATTGCTCTCTCAGGGACACGGTATGCATCTGAGTCAGCAGAGATCCAATCTAGACAGTGTATGCCACATGCCAGCGTATGTTAATTGCTTCGCCTGCTGCTGCAGTGACGCGCCGCTCTTTATACGTACATGTCTCACATCATTCAAGAGCACCAGGACCAGCCACACGCTGCCTGAAAGTGATCTGGCGCGAGCCCTTCGCGCAATCCCACACTTGCACCGGATCGGTACGTACAATCATCTCTGCATTGCCGCTCCTATCTGGCTTCAAGCTCGGGAGTCCCATTCCCAAGGACCATACGACGAGTAGTGGATATCGTGCATCAAATCCTTCTCGTAGCACGTTGGGCGTGCCAGAGATGCGGGAGGGACATATTGCGACGTGTGTCAGGGCTTCCACCTGCTGCAAGTAGCGCTTGGCGCAAAAATTGCAGCAATACCAGCTACAGAGAGCCACGTAGAGCGAATTGAATAACTGTATTAGAGCATATATCAAAACAAAATAAACAGATGCACGCACTGGCAGCAGAGGTGTTCGTTGATGTGGACCTTCAAGTCCAGGCTGCGGTTGAATGTGCGAATGCATTGTACCACTGGACAGATGAGTTCCGTGGCATGCATCGTAACAGTAGCCATATGATGTGACTAAGATGTGGGGGAGGGCCCGGAGGGATGGGGGGGGCAAGTGGACGCAACAACGACCTTTTAAATCGTGAAGACCAATTGGTGTAACGTAGCTCACCGCGAATCTCCGAAGCTGGTGATCGATGACAGCTGTAATCACTTAATACAACGATTCGCCGTCGAATGAAGTCCGAAGTGAGCGACCCTCTAGCATTTGCCCAGTCCAAGCTCGCTTGCCGCGTCGAACAGATTGGTGCTTTGATCCGCCCTACCCCACTAACCCTCTCTGAACTGGAACTCACCCTACGTGCAGGCCGGTATGTCAGCAGTTATTTTGGGATTATAATATGACGTTGCCGGTTTTTAAGCGTCAGCTGCTCTGCAGGAACTTCATGTGCAGGACCGCAAACCCATGAACGACGTAGCCGCGACCCCCAAGACCTCGCCCAAGACTGCATAACTTGATGGAAGGCCGACACGTCTTCATGGCCATTGGTGTGAAACTCTATCCTAGCCTTTCGATCCTTGGAGTCGCCGCTGGTGTGCAAGTGTAAGTGTATTTGCGCAAACAGAGATCTCGGGCCCAGATGGCGCTTTAGAGCCGCAGCGCATAAACAAGATGATTAATTCGGGCAGGGACCCTGTTGCCCACAGTGTGGGGCTCTGATGTCAGTACAGGTGCCTCGAAGAGATCAATCTGTCGCCGTCGCTGCGGATGTACCCTCCTCCGCTCTCGTCCCCGAATCCAGCAGGTTGTGCGTAGCTATAGGAGGTAGAGATTTCCATAGCTCTACGGCGCCCTTGCCGTCGCTTGTGACACCACCCACGGCCAGTCGTCCATCAGTAAAGTCGCATGCATTCACCCCATCAACCTTACCCGTGCTCGCCGTCTATGCACTAATCCGACTGGGTTCTCTTGGCCTTCTTGATCTTGTGGCGGCGCTTCGATATAGAGGAGCTCAACCTGGCCTCCCGGGGACACGGCAAACAACTGCTGTGTGTCGCGAAAGGCCCTGGATCGCCGGGTGGCGTTAGAAACCGGTTCCCTCGAATTCGCATGTCACGCGCACAGAACACGTGTCGCACATACCTAGATTGCCACCAAGGGAACAAACAGCATTTTTTTTTCCACCCGGCAGCTCATTCCGATGGTATTGTAAAAACTCACAAATATGAACTCAAATGCTCCCTCTGTCGCACGAGCTGATGCCTCCGGGGCACCTCAAGCATACAACGTGACCATGCTTCGAATATCAGACTTAGCCGCGGGGGCGATCATATCGAAGTTTTACAGAGTGAGATAAACGGGGACGCCATCCCCGGTTTGCCATCCATCTTATTGTGCAAACAAAGTAAGGTTCTGAATTTGCTTGCGCATTTATGACGTACCTCTGTCACATCGGCCGGTGGCGGCCCCGCGCCGCAAGTTCAACTACGACCCGGGGTACCCGTGTGCCATGTCAACATTGCCAACGACCCTGTCAGGGACGGAATGTCAGCCGAGATATGCTATGGCGCAAACTGTATAGCACTGCCCTACACGAGGCAAACCTGAGACTCAGTGCAGCAACCCTGAATATACGACACTGTGCATAAGATTCTCAGCAAACAGCGGCTGTGGCTACTGAGAAAGCTGAGACTGGGGCTGTATCAGTATCGTTGTCGTTATCTTACCTCTCGCCGTCATTGAAATCAGTAATAAACAGATCAACTGTGGGAGGCACGAGATAATGCTTGCTCGCCCCTGTCGGACATGAAAGAGAGTGGTTTCCTGTGCGAGGCATCCCATATGCGTTGTAATTCAAAGCCTTCGAGTGACATCCTTACGTCTGTTTCCTACCACCTCCATCACCAGCCAGCAAAATCTATTCAGCCGATGTTAGCGAAATTATGTGAGGCACCAAATGACGGAGATGAATATGATCGAGGCCAAGTAGATCGGCTAGTGACTGAGGATGAATCAGACTTTCATAGCTGTTTTAGGCCGTCGGAGTTTGTGTCAGCGCCGTGCAAGTCATTCGCAGCAAGCGGGCGACGAGCGTACAACGGGAGTGGAGTTGAAGCGGCGCCGCAATGATCAATCTCCGCCAGATTTAGTTGAGATTCGTCCAGTGCTTCGCTGCCAGTGCAGCAAAATTTCAGCACAGAAAAGGATAAAAGGCATTTCATACTTGAGCTTCATAAGCTGCACTGAGGTTTGGTTGTCTTTTCTATTTTGAGAACCGTGAGCAAATGGCCCAGGCTGCCGTGTGTTGCCAAAAAGATTTGGACCTTGGATCTCCGAATTGCATTGGTCACTTTCGGCGCAAATATCTTATTCAGGAAGGGCCGGCTGCCGCCAGCAGTTTACCTCGCGGCTGGTGCATTATGCAAGTTCATTAAATTCGGAATAAAAATGCGCACAAATCCAACAAGCTAGATGCTGCTGATCACTGTGATCATAGTTGTGTTTTACGTGTCCTACCAGAGGTGGAGCCGATATGTGCCCGAAGCTTTTTTGTGTTCTTTTATTTTTGCTTGCACCAATTGGCCTCCTATTCAAAGTTAAATCTGTGGCAAAGTTCGAGCTGAAAGGGACAGGCAAGTAGACTGAGACTGCACATTCAAAGACTAATGTGACCTGAGACAAAGAAGCAAGTAAATTGAGCTGAGAAAGGAATTGGGATTGTACAAATGGGCCGCGCAGGGTGAGATATTGTCATCTTCAAGCTGGGCGCTCAAGTTATGAGCAGAAATCAAAAGACATGCAAACAGAGACCGTGCATCGGATATCTACCATAGGTGGAAGCATGACCAGGTTGAGATCCAACTGCAGATGGATGTAGGATTGTACATGAGGTCACCGCTCCAGCTCAAGTCCTCGTTGAATCGGCGGATGCTCCCAAGGCGTGGGGTATCAACGACAGTGTAAGGTGGTGCACGCACACCAATTACCTTGAGCACGCGCTGTCGCAACACCGAGGCACAGAGGCACAGCAGTGAAGGATCGCTCTCAGAGATGGGGGAGTGTGAGATGTGCAAAGTGGTGTATGAGTCAACCAGCTCGAATCTGACTAGATACAGTAGGTACATGGGCTGTATATATAGGCAGATGAGAGTGTGGCTGAAGGTGAGTCATGGCGATGCGATATGGCACGATAACGAGTCGACGTGGCACACGGC
>Ga0247815_10001987_pt1 | contig 15269 bp, 20 predicted proteins | sample UWRJL194509B1_FD_181014 | JGI IMG/M metagenome (GOLD analysis project Ga0247815, IMG submission 181014) | Plant litter microbial communities from Arlington Agricultural Research Station in Wisconsin, United States - UWRJ-L194-509B-1 | ecosystem: Environmental > Terrestrial > Plant litter >...
ATTGAATAACGAGGGATATGTGAATGTGACGTGCAAGATGGTTCAATGAGAAAGAACAAGTAGGGGGTGGGGTGGGATGCAGTTGAGGTGCATGCTTCTGTCAGGACCACAACATTGTTTGTTGCAAAGGCGGTTTGCTGCACAAGGTACGCAAGAACCCGAGACAAACGTGCGCAGCAGCGAAAAAGACCAAAATGGGTTCGTAGAGGAGCTGGATGAGAAACGGGATTCACCTCTGTCACCTCGATCATCGCGCGAAGACGAGACGTGCGGATCTGGCGCAACAGTTAGCGCATAAAGAAAAACCAAACAGCACGAAAACGACGTGCCTACACGCTCGGTCATGTTGAATGGTGGGTTTGGGTGCGGGCAGCGGAAGCGGGAGGAAGAAACGCGCGGAGCTCGAGTCAACTCCGCCGCGCCTCTTCGCCTCTCCGCATTTCACCATGGTTCGCTCGCATCCATTTCATAAGAATTGAAATCATGCTTACACTCTGTAATTCAGGCCCGCAATGAAGAAAAGGCGCAGTCGATGCTGTATCGGTTCCGGGAGGCGCAAGCAGCAGAGCTTGGGCTCGCGACGCGCTCCGACCGTCGGCCACGCATGGCCAGCTCGTGCAAGAACATGCGCGAATGCGAGCGCTGGCGTGGAGAAATCTTGCGGGAAATCTCTCGCAAGGTTGCAAAGATTCAGGACGGTCAGTATCAGTTGTCTACACGCTCGTGTCTTCAGTGACGCTCATACGCGTATTGCCTGCTCACATAGCTGGACTGGGCGACTACGAGGTCCGCGACTTGAATGACGAGATCAACAAGCTCCTACGCGAGAAACGGCATTGGGAGAACCAGATCATCGCGCTCGGCGGTACCAACTATCGGCGAAGTGTTGCAATGCTCGACGATGATGGCAAAGAAGTTCCTGGTACCAAAGGCTACAAGTGCGTTATTTCACGCACACTGTCCTATAAACTCGAAAACTAATGTTGACGCGTTCAGGTACTTTGGTCGCGCAAAAGACCTTCCCGGTGTGCGCGAGCTCTTCCAGAGTAAGAAGAAGGACCAGGACGAAGAGACCGCCGCATTCAACCACTACAAAAAGTTCATGGATCACGGACCAGACTACTATGGTGATCTTGACGAGCAGAACGAGGAGCTCCTACCCTTTGAACGGCGGCTCGAGGAGGAGGATTGGGAGGAAGCGTACAAGAATCTGCGTGAAGTCCTCGACATTGAGACGGACGAGGCCGTACCGCCCTATCCACACGTACCACGAGAGACAATTGGCGCCGCAGCTGCTGCAAGTGCGACAAGAGCGGATGGGAAACGAAAGGCGGAGGATGGCGGGGGCGACGTGCCAATGCAGGAAGAGCCACCGAGCGACAAATCCAAACGCACAAAGAAGTCCAAGTCCAAGTCGAAAGGGAAGGCGGATGATGCAGAAGCTTCAGCATCCACGGCCGTGATGTCTGCAGCACTAGCAGACGCAGCAGCTTCGGATGGGATATCGCCTCACGCGCGTGCAGCAGCAGCGTTCATTCCGTTCCTCACGCCGGAAGAGCTATCGCCGCCAAAACTTCCGACACGCGACGAGATGGAGGGTGTACTCCTGGCGTTGCGCAAACGGGCGCTATTGGAGGAGTACTTTGGAGACAGCACGGTCGCCCCGCCTGTGGCAACCACTACCAGCGCATGAGCTTTTGGTTCCCGCATGTTACATCACGTACTCATCCACAATCATTTTGTATACATATCGAATATCATCCGTCGCCGATGTTTTGGTGCAACCTTTCTATAGCTACACCAGTGTCGTTTTCCGGTCATTGAACAACGGCTCGCACTCGTCGATGCAGAGAAGCAGTCGAGCATTGGGTCGGCACTGTATCAACCAACCCACAGTGCTATCTTTCCCTGAGCGCGTTGACGTATCGATAGCAACCCTGTCTTCTCTACGTTGCTTATACTTGAGCCATTGGGATTATGTTTGTGTCATTCACGCTTGCTTTGGCATCACCGACTTGTACCGAGTTCTCAATCAACAGTGTCGATCAAGATAATCATGATCAGTCCATTACGGCGAGCAAGTGCGCATAAGTCATGTAATGTAGCATTATGGCATTGCATCATCGCTCTGATTCTAGTTGTGCAAGTTGCGATGCACCTTGGGCTCGATCTCGACCGCACGCTGCAACAACTTCTGGACGACCTCGTTCTTGCGCTGGCCATACTTGGCCGTCACCTGGGTCAGCTTGACCTCGGTATCCTTGTCGATCTCGCTTTGCGACGTCTGCGTTGTTCCAGAGCGCTGTGGATGTGCGAGGGTTTGGGCAGACAAAGGTCAGTACGTCGGGGCGCTGAGCGAGAATGGCAAGACGCACCTCTTTGGCGTAGGACTCATACTCTGCGTCCTTCTGTGCCTTGTACTCTGCAATCTCCTTCTCGGCCTCGGCGCGTGCGTCCTTGAGCTTCTGCACGCGGTCTGCAGTGTCCATACGAGTTGGCGCAACATGACGACGGTGGTGTTGACCAGCCGTTCAACGCCCATGCCCACAGCGTAGACAATCGTGATGAATAGATATGGTAGCCACAGGCGAAACAATTCCACAGGAGCCATGATAGTGAAGATCAGAGTCAGCGCCAATTGCCTGCAGTCCTCCCGTGCGCCATGAACGCACAAGCACGGGCTTCCTGGACCACCTTAGCGGCGTCCTTCTCGGCCTGAAGCAGTGTCTGGATGCCTTGTGACTGCTGGTTTGCCTTCGTTACGAGTAAGCTCATCCTGATCTCTGTGCGCGGGAAGACGACGGGAATGTGCTGCGCAACAGACGGCAAGGTATGAAGCCAACACTACGTCTGCGCGATCGTGACGAGTAATGCAGATTCTTGGTTCTCGATCGAGGTTTCAAGCAGCTGGACGAGCGGGAGATTGAGTCTTACCATGCTTGGAGGTCGAAACGCGATCGTGAGGAAGAGCGGGTGGCGGAGCCGCTCGTCACCGAAACCGACCGCTTCCGGTATCAGGTTAACCCAACTTCAACCAAAGATGGGCACAAACAATCGAAGGCAACAGAACAAATAGGTATTATTTCAATTCTCCCAGAAAGCCCAAGTGTACTCTCATCCTGCCTTACACGGGATAGGCGTGCGGCGCCTCGGTGACGGTCATCGTCTTTGTCTGCGAGAATTCCCGGAGACCTGGCAGCGTTGAACATGTTAGAGAGCACTAAGCTGTCAGAAATAAAGCAAAGCGTACCTTCCAGACCGTTGAAGCGACCCCAACCCGAGTCCTGTCGCACTGTCAGTCTCAAGATCTTCTAACTCAAACCCATATCCACGCACCTTCATTCCACCGTGCGGTAGTTGCTGCATCATCGTTAGCGGCGCTATCTCAGTCTTTATCACGCTCTATATTGCTCACCTGAGCATCGTGAATGGTCGAGCCGTTGATATGCACCAACCCAGTGTCGATCTGTGCTCCGATGTTCGACGCCCTTGCGATATTTTTCGAGTAAATCGACGAAGTCAATCCGTACGCCGTGCCGTTGGCAAGGGCGACTGCCTCCGCGTCGGTCTTGAATGTTAAGATAATGACGAGCGGGCCGAACGCCTCCTCCTCGAAGATCTCTGTATGCACCCAACCTTCATCAATTACCCGAACTAAGGCATCTAGCAATCCACGCACTCATGTTTTTCGTGACTTTGTGCAGGATAACCGGCTGGATGACGTTCCCCTCGCAGTGGTGAGTGCCCGTCAGGATTTCCGCGCCTTCCTTCAGCGCCGCGCCGACCCACTCGTGCAACCGTTGGGCGGATGCGGTCGTAAACAGACCCCGCAGAGACGGCGAGTCAGCCCACGCCTTCATCTTGCTTGTTTGGCCGTCAGCGGTCTTCTGGTCAAAGTGTGCCTTGAGCCGTTGGCCGAGCGCATCGGCGACACTCTCGTGTACGATGACAGTGCTGTAGGCCAAGATGTCAATTCGGCTCGAGACAAGAGCCCTGAGAAACGCACTTGGTCGACATGCAGACCTGGCCAGAGTTAAGGAAGCCGCCAAAGAGAATCGAGTTGGTAGCCGCGTCGAGATCGGCGTCGTCGAGAACGATGAGGGGACAGCAGCCACCCAGTTCCATGCACGACGACTTGAGGTTCTGTGCGCAGATCGTGGCAATAATCCTGCCAACGCGCGTCGAGCCGGTGAAGTTGATCTTCCTGTAGCAAGAGATCAGGGGCCAGGTTTGAGCGGGTGGCAACGAGGGACGTACCTGACTGCGGGATGCCCAATAACAGCCTCGGCGACAGCGGGTGCGTCCTTGGTCGCCACGTGGATGACATTGAGAACACCCGCAGGGAGCCCGGCCTCACGGAAGATGTCTGCGATGACGAGGTGCAAGCGAGGGCAGTACTCGCTGGTCTGAACGGGTCTCATGTTAGCACGGATCATACGGAAACCCTCAGTATTCACCTTGAAGAGAACAGTGTTACCAGCCATCTGCGAACATGGTAGCTCTGAGTAAGACTGTAGTTTTCCTGGACTTGATAGTACGCACGATTGGGCAGGCCACGGCCCGAAGTCCGAGGATCATCGGAGCGTTCCACGGCGCCATCGCAAAGACAACACCGTACGGAACGCGCGACACGTACGCCAGCTGGCCCGCCGGTGCTGGTGCGATTTCTCCGCGGAACGACGTGGCGACAGACGCAAGTTCTTCGATGCTGTAGTGACACATCACTATATCAGCTACATCATCTCAATCGAACCCGTCTCATTCGCCAGCACGCACACTTCAGTTCCCACACCGATATCAACACCAACCCAGCCAGTGCCTGATGTGGTCTCGCGGACCTCGAGCTTGCAAAGCTCGTCCGCGCGGCGGCGCATGATGTCGACGGCCTTGCTGAAGATCGCACGGCGGTCCATCATGCTCGTAGCGCGCCAGGCCGGCAGCGCGCGCTGTGCTGCTTCGACAGCCTTGATTGCGTCTGGCACCTGAGCACCGGATACTTCATGCAGCACACCACGGCCATGCGGGTCAGCTACGGGGAAGGTCGTCGATGTAGTGGTGGGTTTGCCATCAATGAAGAGGGGCACAGGGAGCAGCGATACGAGCGAGGGGAGATCGTTGGACATTGCGAGTGGTAGGCAGTAGAGAGACGCAGCAGAAGCAGAAGCAGAAGCAGGAGAAGAGTTAAGTACTCAGACTTGTCCGCGTATTCAGCATCAGTCGAGCGCGTTTTTGAAGTCACGTAGGAGCGCGTGACTGACGAGGAGCAATCGGCCCGATACCGCAGCGTCGGCAGCTGGCCACTCCCAGCCACTGTTGGCCATGCCTTCTCCACGCAAAGGTCCGGCAGTAATGACATCGCAACACGCTACCTCCACCATCCCAACGGATATTCTATGCCCAGCGTCTGTGCCTGGGGTTGCTGGTGAACAACGTGTGACCCTTTACGACAGCCACGAGCAGCCCGATTCGACCGACTCGCCCGCACATTCTCAACTGACTGCGACCTGAGATAGTTCTCCGCTTCACGAGCATGTAGGATTCACTGCTAATTAGACTTGAATAGACTTGAGGCTTGCAACCTTGCCGAAAATCGACCACGTCTAGCGCCACTTAAATCTTTCCCACTCTCGGCTACGCAGCAAACGGACACGTGTATCACGGTAGCCGAAATGCTGATCGGGAGATACAGGAGGCATCGAGAGACAGGTCAATGGAAGAGCCGAGAAGAATGCGCGAGAAAGGCAAGCAATGTCTAGTCATGACACAGGGATGCAGCAGAGGGGAGCAGGGACTGACCAGTAAACGTACAGCAGCAGACGTGGGAATCGATCGTGGGGAGGTGATCGTACAAATGAGCAGGCCGGGAATGGGGCACGGCGCACGTAAAATGCGCAAGGGCAGTCAATGGATAGAGCGACAAATGGGCAAGCAACCGGAGCTGAGACGGGCATAGAGGCGATGGTGGGAACGATCGAACAGGTATGAGACAAGTGGCAGGCACGAGATGGTCAAGATAGAAGCAGCTCACAGGAGAAAGAGAGTAAAAAAGACGACGAGAAAAAGACCCGAGCAAGCAGGAGCACAGACGAGCCGATGATGCAACACAACTAGGGCGGAGCCAAGCCAAGAAGCCAAAAAGTTAACCGCAACCGCGCAACCGATTATCTCTACGGCCACACCATGCCAGGACTCCGCAGGTAACCCCCAAAGCCCCCGTACGCATCCGACGACGACATGCCGTACGGGTCTACAATGGTTCCGCCGGGTGAAGTTAGAGGCATCCCGTCCATGCCCACCCCGCGCATCGGGCTGAGCGCCGCCATCTGCGCCTCAAGCATGCGGTTCGCGCTGAACGGATCCTCGGCGTGCACGGGCGTCTTGAACGGGCTGAGACCCGCAAACATGGTGGCGCTGGTGCTCCCGCGCTTTGGCGTCGCGTATAGGTTCGGCGTGCGGAAGATGTTGGCCGAACGACCGGGACTCTCGAAGCCGGCCGACGGCGCCAGAATGGGTCCGCCCATGTCCTTCTCGCGCGCATGGTCGCGCAGTCCAAAGCCGAGCTGACGCAGGTCCGACTCAGATTTGGAGTGCGGAAGGGCGGTACTGCTGCTGCTGGCACCATGGTTATTGCGTGGGCCGAGTGGCGTGCGGAACGGCGAGCTGGCGTGATCTGTCGGCTGCGCGAACATGGGCTCTGGCGTCGTGAAGCGGTCAGGAATCGGCCCCAGGTTGGAGATATCGAGCATCTGGTAATCCGCGTCATCCTCATCGGACGCCAATTGCGGCATCGGCAGAGGGTCAACGAGCTCCATGTCGCCACCGTCGTCCTCGTCGCATTGCTCGTCGTAGTCGTCGTGGTCTTCGACATACTCTGGGTCTCCACCGGCAGCTTTGGACGCAGCATTCTTGCGCTTCTTCTTGCTGCCCCAGTTGTTCTTCTTTGGACGCCGCTTCTGCTTCTTAGGCGCAGTCTTGCGCGTCGTTCCGTCCGAGTCGAGATCCGGAGACTCTTCCAAAGCCATCGGAGCGTCATAGCGAGAGAACTGCGACTACAAACACGATCGCATTAGCATTGGTCCAACACAACACCTGCGAAACAACATACCTTCCGCACCACATTCTTCTGCTTCGCCAGCATCTGAGCAAGCGGCACACCCGGCGACGTATTACTCGACCGGAACCCCTCATCCTCCTCGTCCGCATCATCCGCCCTCCGAATTGCGACAGGCCCCTGCAACCCCTCAAGGTACCCAGGCATCATAATCGCCATCGGCGAGATCGTCGGCAGTTTGGTCTGGTCCGCAAAGACGAACGGCAGCGGCAACGCCTTCTCGGGGCTAGGCGTCGGTTCCTCTGTCACATCGTCGTCCTCGTCAACCTGTGCCCGAGGCGGTGGTGGCGCGGCAACTGGCGTCCCATGCAGCTTCTTCGCGCGGATCTCAGCAGCTTTGCGTGCGAGAGTGCGTTCCATGAGACTAGGCGTACGCATCGCCCGCGCAATATCGACTGCAGGACTCCCAGCTGGCGTCCGCCCCGTCGTCGGCCGTTGCATTCCCCGCAGCGGCGACGCTTGTGCGTCGAGCATCCGCTCCATCAAGCTCGCCGTAGCCCCAGCCGACCCGCTCGCAGACGCTCGTAACCGACCTGAGCCAAGCGATAGCGTCGCGGCAGCCTGTAGCGGGGTAGCAGGTGCCAAGTCGCCCGCGGCCGAGTTGTGCGTGTGCAGCTGGAGACGTCGTGCGAGCTCCGGATCGCGCTCGTCTTCGCTTGAGCTGCTATCACTCTCCTCGCCACCATTGAGCATCGCCATAAGCTTCTTAGCGTTCACAGGCGACGAGCTGGGGATGATCGGCGGACGCGACCGTGGTGCATGGCGGTCCTTGGCAACTGCGGGCGGGGGTGGCATCTTGCGTCCAGGCGAGCGAGTCGAAGGCGAAAGGTCCGGTGGTGCAGTCCCATGGGCACGAAGACCGCGCACCTTAGGAATAGGCGATGGCGTCCTCGCAGGCAGATCCACCTCAGGCTCCGTAGCCTCCGCCATTTCTTCGTCAGAGTCAGCCACTGTCGTAGGAGCCGGCGGAGGCACGCGCTGCGGTTGAGGTTGAGTCTGTTTCTTAGGCTTTGGCGCAACAGCAGCAGGAGCAGGACGAGGTGGTGCAGGCATAGGCAGTCCGGGCATCGGCATCCCAGGCATTGGCATGCCCATCGGCATGAAATGCGGGTGCGGCGCCGCGAAGTTCTGATTGCGGGAACCTTTCTTCGGCGTCTGTGCGGGCATTGGCGGCATGAACCCAGGCATCATCGGCATACCAGGCATGCCAGGCATCGTGTGCGGCGGCATACCAGGCATTGGCGGCATGAAGAACCCAGGGTACGGAGCGAACATCGGCATGCCAGGATAAAACTGCGGTTGTGGCGGGGCCTTTGCTTTCTTGGTTGACGAGGGGGCCTTCAAAGGAGCCGCGGCGGCGGATGGAGCAGGCTTGGGCTTTGGAGGCGCAAGAGCTGGGGCGGCAGACTGCTTGGATGACGAAGGCTCCGGTGCAGACGACGCGGATGACTCCTCCTGGGAGAACCGCGAGCCCGACGACACCGAATGACTAGACGAAGAGGACAACGGCTTCTTCACACGACGAGCTGTCGCCTCGACGTCAGAGGACGCATCCGGCTCGCGCTTGATAGGCGAGCTGCTCGCGGTCACCGAACTCGGCGCCTTAGACTTCTCCTGCGCCGGCTTGGTATACTCGCCATCGACAAAGTACTTCTTATGATCCTCGCGAATCATCCACATCGACGGGGGTAACGGCGTCCCATGCGGCAGCTTGCTCTTGTCGGGCTTGACAAGTGCGAACGCCGGACAACTCTCCAAAGTCTGCTTGACCGCAACCTTCCACGCATCAGGCGGCGTACTGCTCTGGAAATACGGATACGCAAGAACCAAATAGCTGAAGATCTCCGCCAGCGACAGTGCGCCGTGTTGTGCTGCTCGTAGCGCGTTGCCAATGAGTGCGGGGAACGATGCAGTCGGCTTTGTGAGGGTGTATGGCGGAGGCGGCAGTGCGAAGGGCAGCTTCGGCGGGTCGATCGACACCCACTTGTAACCAGGAGGCAGTTTCCCAGACGTGAACGCAGCCATGTGCGGCGGCGCCGGGATCGATGCACCTGGATACGCAGGCGCACCCATCATCGAAGGCGGTACAAAGCCCGTCGCAGCACTCGAGCCCGCCGGCGGAGGTAGACCATAAGGCATAGGCATGGGCATGCCCATAGCGACGCCGGGGTGTTGTTGCTGCATGGGGTGCGACGGCTTGTTGGTCTTGGAGGGCTTTGGAGGAGGGACGATCCCGCGTGTATGGGATGGATTAGGTTTAGCCTTGGTACCTGCGGAAACAACAGGGGCGGTCGATTGAAGGTCGGATTGAGCCTTCTTGGGTACACCCTCGATCGAGCCAGATGCACGGCGGTGAGTCGGCGCTGCCATTGACGATGACGAAGCAGATAGAGCCGAGGTCGAGGCTGATAGCTTGTTTGATGGGTGGGATAGCTTCGAAGACGATGATGCGGTCATCGTGGGTGGATGCGGTGCGACGGAGAATACGTCCTGTCCGGGCGTCACATGGTCACATGGTGGGGAGCAACACGGTCAGCTCTTTAATAAAAGAAATAAAAAGATATAAGACATACCTCATGTACGAATGATTTAGAAGCCGTACTGCCCATAGGTGGGAGAGATGGGTGTGCCGTGGGTGGGGGATATAGGACGCGGGGAGGCACGGCAGACCCAAGCGCGGGGCCCTGTTGTCGACTAGGCTGATGCTTTTCGCCGCGCTGGCGCTTTGAAGGGCGGTCTTCTGGGAGCACTAGGTCAGCATCGCTAGCTTTGCGTGTGCGTGACGGTGTCTGTGCGGGCTGCGATGCCGGGCCGGGTGCCGGTGCGGCTGCGAGGGGTTGCTGTCCACCGGCTAGGACGTCCAGCGAGCGGGACCGTGACACGCCGCGTGGATGCTGCTGCTCGGGCGCAACCGGGAAGCCAGACAGTGAGCTGTGAGCACTGTGGTTTGAAGATTGCTTTGGGATAAATGTGGTATCGCTGCTCAAAAACTGGCGCATCTGCGTTGTGTGGCTAGCCAGCTGCTCCCGACTGAGGCCCAGCTTTGCCAGTGCGGCATCCGTGTCCATCGATCCCAGCATCGAGCTGAACGTGCGCGATGAAGAAGAAGACGAGGACGCCGCTTTAGATTTGGACTTGGAAGAGGTCGACGCCATGACACGCCAATCCAAAACCAATGAAGCGGGAAGGAAAGAGGGACGCGCCGGAATCAAGCGGGACGTCGGCAATCGAATCGTGCAACACCTGGCTGAATTGCCCCCTTCGAGCCACGCACAGCACAACAGCACCCACATACTACACACGCACGTTTTGTTACATTGCCAGTCGCTCTCTCAGATCGCAACCCCGATTACACTAAATGAAAAAAACACATCACCCCCTGGGCGGTCTGGATCTCAAAACCCAAAACCACTGCAACGTGCCTGCCTGCCCTCATCCTCGCAGCCCGCCCGCAGCCGTTCGTCGCTTCTTGCTGATCCGTCGAATCTCGCCCAGATCCGTATCCACCTCAGAGTCCTTGAGCGCCGTCAATTGCTGGATCGCTTTGCCAAAGCCCACACTCTGCATCTGAGCTCCCGTCTTCTTCTGTCGTTTCCCTCCGTTCCCGCTCACCAACGCCACATCAGTCAGCGTCAGTGGGAATGGCGAAGGCAGCTCCTCAACTGCGAGCGAATGTGGGTTGAGCACGGGTCGTCCGCCAGACCCAGCATCGTTTGTTGCACCGTTGGCACCGTTTGACGATGGCGGTGGGCTCGCAGCAAGCTTGTTGCGCAGCTTCCGCGTCACATGCGGTCGCCCAGCCCCGCCGTCAACCGCTTGATCCACAACGCCTTCGCCATCCTTCTCCTCGCGTGCCCGTCGTCGTCGCTCCTCGATGCCCTCGAGCAATCGCTCCTTCAGCCGGTCGTTGCCCTTTCGCCATTCGCTGTCCACGCGGTCGCGTTCCTCCTCCCACGCGAGCCGCGCATTCTCCAACCCATGCGCCTCTTCATACTGACACTGGTTAAGCAACGCCGCGCGCTCGATGCTCTTGGGTAGGAGCCGCATCATGAATTCGGGGTGCGCACTCGGCTCGGCATAGAGCTGCGTGCCGGACAAGATGAGCGCCGACATCCGCTCGTTGTGTATCCGTTGCGCGCTGGGGGTGGCCAACGGCGTTAGCCCCTCGATCCGCGTCTCGCCGCTGTGATAAACAACGTACTCGGCTCGGTCCAATTCCTGCCGTGGCGTGCGTGCGCTCCCTTCGCGTCGTCGGCGGTCTTTGGTTCCGCGCGAATCATCAGGCTGCGTCACTAAAACGCAATAAAACCCAGGTCAGCCATCAATTGATATCCATATCGGACGTGGGCGTAAGAGCGGTCAAAGGTTGTGATTGTGGCCGAATAATAAGATGCAGATTTCGAGGCACAGGTCAACGAGCGGGGCGAAACATGAGTTGCCAACAGCGGACAGAGTAGGCTGAAGGTTGATGTGTTGCGCAAGCATGCAAACAGAACCAGGTCATTTGCGAAGATGTTTGACATCGAGGTATGTTTGAGAGGAGGTGACAAGAACTGCAAAAAGCATGATACCAAAGTACCTGGAAGGGCCGATAGGAGATGCTGAGCACCGCGCACGAGCTTGCGCGTGAGACGGCGCAGCTTGGTGAGCGGCGCGAAGGCGTCACGAAGACAATTAGACATGCCATCTGACAGCGATGGATGGACCACAAGGAACGAGCATGCATAACAATCTAAACGAGTTGCAGACCCATCGGCAATGCTGCGCGACAGGAAAAGAACACAGTGTGCAGCGAAAAGACGGTGGCGTGGGGTATCGGGGTCGAGCGCGGCCAGTTGGCCACCCACAAAACCGCGCGCAACGAGCAAGAACGATTCTGGAAATGTACAAATACAAGAGTGCTCACTCACAGTGTGAAGGTCCGGCAGTAGGTTGTCCATAACCCATGCTCAAATCGCCGTTCGAGTACGACGCCTGAACCTGTTGTTGCTGCTGCTGGCCATACAAATGCTGCTGATGCGGCGGCGGCGCAACCTGCACCTGCACTTGGTGCGGATGTGTGTGCACCGCGTGTGTATGGATGAGCCCGTTTCGCTGAGTAGTTGCTGCTGAAGACGAGAGCGCGAATTGACCTGAAGAATGCATGGGTTTTGGTTTGCGATAGGAAAGGTGGGGGCGCGAAGACGGACCTGTTGTAGGCGGCATTGTGGGACGTCAGCGTACGTAGGTACGAAACGTCTGGGTAGGACTCGGAGGAGCGGGAGTGCGAGTGCGGTTCGGTCTGGGCCGCTGCTGCCACTTCGACTCCGCTGCCGTCGCTCGGCTCTGTCCGTTTTCAATTCTCGATACTGCAGTTTATAGACGTTCACATAGGATGGAGGAGGGCTCACTGGGCCATCTTGTGATTTCATAATTGGAGTACTGTTGGGGTCCTGTTTGCCATTGACAATGGATGCGTAGTGGTTCTGGACGAACTGCGAACCGATTTGGAATGTTGACCATCGTGCAGGCTTGCATTCATAGTATGCTTTAGGTTTGAGCGCGACGAATAGCTGACAAGACCAGAACCACGTCCGTAAGGGAACAGCCGGTTCAGGGTACTTCGACTTTGCCATCCCACCTTGCTTAGCCAACACTTCAATGAACCTTCAAGGTGCACAAGCGAGATTTAGGTATTGCACCTCTCAAATCTTTCGCGCTGTTTCTGTCCAGCGAAATCTGCCTTGATATTGGGTAGCTGGTCCATCGTCACCGTCGGACGTCTCCGCGAAATGGTCAGCTGCTGCTGGGCCATCCAAGATTACCACCCCTACTCCACCTCAACCACAACTTTGCGTTTGACCGCTGTCACTGCTCAATATTAAGCGGCTTCTTTGTCCAAACTTTGACTCGCTTGTGTCATCCTGCGTCTTACTTGTCCACCAGCAGCCAGCTGCCGATGTAAGATCGACAGGTACACCCCGACGCGCGCCAGACACCCATCCTGCTATCGACTTGAATTGTTATCAACACCCGGGCTTCTCTTCGAGCTCCTGAGTCTCACTGTTTCCGCGCCACTTTGCTCCTCCACACCTGCATGGCATGGGTGACGTCTGTGCAGCCGCATCCATCTCGCCACTCTTCTCACACACCACCCGATCATTATACAAATTACCTCGCTAGTGGCGCCATGCCCGCCTCCCACTCTCTCACTCACACCCCCTTATCTGCTGTAACGACCACTTACGACTTCACATTCGACCTGCGCCGAATAACGAACCAAACTAACACATACATACACCACAGACTCCTGCACGGACACTAATCGGACTCAATACACACACACGCTCACCTTCTTTCGCGACACCTACATATACGAAACACGCAACAAACAATGCCCGCGCAATTGCGCAGACAATTTCTTTCAGGCGGCGGCGATGATCCCGCGGCGACGTCGACGCCGGGGATGAGTGACTTGCCACCAGGGGGAACAGACCCCGCTGGTTCTGGCGCCAATCCCACACCTGGACCTGACGGCTCATCTGGACCGGGCAGTGGTGGGAACCCAGGCAACGGCTTGCCAGGCGGCAGTGGTAGCCCGACCAATGGCTTGCCTGGAAGTGGGAATCCCACAGGTGGATCAGGTGGTCCAGGTGGTTCTCAACCCGGTGGTCCCGGTGGTCCATCAACAGGCGATGGTGGCTCTGGTGCTCTCCCGACCGACAACGTCGACGGGAGTCCAGGTGGCAACGTCTTTGGTCCGCAGAGCGTGTAAGTGGCCCAAAGTCTCGTGAGATAAACTCATTTAACCTTCATGACGTGCAGACGACGCGGACTGAGCCCTGCTGCAATCACGGCCATCGTTCTCGCCATTTCCTTGGTGCTCGCCATAGTGGCTGTCGCCGGTCGTCTATTGTGGCGCCGACGTCTCGAGAGACGACCTTCGTACCACATCGAGCCTGTGACCGCCGAAACACGACCCGAAGGTGGAAGCCGGACCAGTTTTGACTGGGATCCCCAAGTAAGTCTAATCGCACCTTGCACTTCTCATGTCTTCTAACTGGTCACCCAGATGGCCGAACGCTTACGGGGCGGAGTGATTGAACCGTACAATGGGTCCGATTCCGCCGAATCCCACAGTGACCAGTATCATATCGAGCCATTCGCCGTCCCACCGCCTCGCCGCCCACCACACGTCCGGACCCACAGCACCACGCGACTTCTAGATGACGCTGCTGCCTTCGGGTTGGCCGACGAACCCGGTCCCTCTACAGGCTTCGCTGCACGACGAGCCGACAAACTGCCACGCCATCCGTCTTCGTCTGGCGCTCGCCTCCTACCGCCACCAAGGGGCGCCCTTAATCTCCCGCACCACCGCGGAAGTGAGTTCGCACAATCGACGGGAAGCACACCAATGGGAACTCCACTGAGCGAAAGCGACATCGTGTTCGAGCTTCCGCCTACTTATGCGAGTCTGGCTCCGCCTCGCCCAGTACGACGATGGTACCAGATTTGGCCGCAGTCGGACCACGACTCGGGGCGGGCGACTGAAGGACATGCCGGGAGAAGTGGCAGTGGTTCTTCTGGGCACGCAACAGAAGGACACGGTAGAAGGAGTGGGAGTGGCAGGAGTGGTACGTCAGGGCGGGCGACGGAGGGACATGGCGGGTCCGTGTAGGCTGGACACATTCGCCACACGCCCACTGCCGGTGCAAGTTTCGTTTCTTCCCTCGGACATTTTTGTACAATCCCCATCGTGGGCGATACATAGCCTACGGCTTTTCTCTCTTGGTGATAATCGCAAGTCGATTGGACGATTGCTCGTGACCAAGCGCGCGTCTGGTCGGAGTCAAACGGGTGGTCAATTAGTTCCGTCGGTCGCGCACCGGAATTGGCCACATTTGCTGGTCCTCGCATCCTTTTCTCCTGACTTCGTCCGCGCGTGGCACGGTTTGACTTTACTGGCTTCCCCTGCCCTTGCTATGCTGGCTGCTTCCGACGTGTCGCCAGAACCACCTACCTCACGAACACGCGTATCGAGGTGTGTACCTGAAACGCGGCAAGCGCATCGTCTGCGGATGGCTGTGGTGGTGGAAGATGCTGACGAGTAGTGCGCGTCTCTGTTCCAGCTCGGCAACGCCTCCTGCAGAAGAACCAGAGCCAACACCAGCGCGCACCC
>Ga0247815_10001988_pt1 | contig 15265 bp, 6 predicted proteins | sample UWRJL194509B1_FD_181014 | JGI IMG/M metagenome (GOLD analysis project Ga0247815, IMG submission 181014) | Plant litter microbial communities from Arlington Agricultural Research Station in Wisconsin, United States - UWRJ-L194-509B-1 | ecosystem: Environmental > Terrestrial > Plant litter >...
TAAGCAGGGGCATAGCCATTGTTAACTGGCTGCGGCTGGAAATGCTGTTGCTGGTATTGCTGTTGCGGAGCAGGAACCGCTGCCGGTTGATGTGGAACCTGTGGCGCTGCTTCTGGTGGCAGTTGTGCATCCAGGTAAACCGCAAGCTGATCAATAGTATTATACTCTTCGTTTAACTGGCGAAAAGTAATAGGTGCGTTAAAGTTCTTCTTAAGGGCGATAGAGATCTGTGTAAGCAGTAAAGAATCGAGTCCCATTTCAATGAAACTCATTTCTGGTGATACATCCTGCATTTCAATACCTGAAGTGTCTTCCAGGACGTCTTTTATCTTGCTGATCAATGATTGCTTTCTCATTACTGGTCTTGTTTGTATAGGTTGAGGGTTAAGGTCAATTGGCAACTGGTTATTTATCATTATTGGAGGCGGCGGATAAACCCAATGGTCTGTTTTATTAAATGAATAAGCGGGCAGATTATATATCCTGTTTCTCTGTTCGCCCTCGTAAAAAGCCTCCCAGTCTATTTCCAGTCCGTTTATCCATAACTGTCCTACCGCTTTCAATACGCTATTATACGAATTTTCATCCTTATCTGGTTTTTCCAGACAAGTGATGACCACGCTATTTTTACCTGCAGGCTGCTGGCGGACAAAGGTAGCTGCCGCATTACCGGGGCCGAGTTCCAAAAATGCCTTGTCCTGGTGTTCTGCCAGTAAATTTTCTGCGGCATCTGCAAATTTAACAGTTGCCCTTAAATGATTGGCCCAGTAAGCTGCGTCTGTGGCAAGATGGTCAACCAGTTTTTCTCCGGTAACTGTAGAGTATATAGGAATTAATGGTTTGTTCAGGCTGATTCCTGATAATGCTTTTTTGAAAGGTTCCACTACGTCCTCCATCATGTACGAATGGAAAGCATGACTGGTAGGCAGCAGGCGGTTTGCGATTTCTTTCTGATCTAAAACCTTACTGAATGCAGCAACTGCATCCAGTGTTCCGGCTACGACAAGCAATAGTGGCGAATTGATCGCCGCTATGGAAATATCTGCTGGCAGGATGGATAAGATATCCTCGGTTTTTGCCCTGATAGATAGCATACTGCCAGATGGCAATTCACTCATCAATTGTCCGCGTGTGGCAATAATTTTCAGCGCGTCCTGTAAATTTAATATCCCCGAAAAATAGGCAGCAACGAATTCTCCAATGCTGTGGCCGATAAATGCGGAAGGGTAAACACCCCAGCTCATCCACAGCTTGCCCAGAGCATAGCCGGTTATAAATAAAGCCGGCTGGCTAAAGCGTGTGTTTTTAAGTTTTTCTTCTGCTTCTGCTGTAATCTCGTCAGGATAGATGATGGACAGCAGGTCTTCCTGGATATATGTTTTTAACAGCGCGTTGCATTCGTCCATTGCACTCCTGAATACCGGTTCGCGCAGGTACAGTTCTTTACCCATATCCAGGTATTGAGATCCCTGCCCCGGAAACATAAATACAACCTCTCGGATGTTCTTTTTAACCTGCCAAGTTATCCTGGAAGGATCGTTCAGCTTACCGAAAAGGTCATTCCCGTCAGTAGCCAGTGTAAATCTTCTGTGGTTAAACTCAGCCCGGGAAGTATTTAATGTATACACCTGGTCTGCAAATTCAGCTCCTGTTTTATGGTTGACTGCCAATGCTAAACGCTCGCCGAACTGGTCGGCGCTCTTTGCATTTTTAGCGGACCAGGTAATGAGCTGAACAGGTCTTGATGCGGAACTTTCGGTTACGCTGTTTTCATATCCTTCCAATACCACATGGACATTTGTACCTCCCACACCAAACGAACTCACCCCTGCAATCCTGTCAGGTGCGGTCCATGGTTTTAAACTCGTATTCACAATGAACGGACTGTTCAGAAAATCTATATTTGGATTTGGATGCTCAAAATTAATGCTGGCCGGGATCAATTTGTGGTGCAGCGATAAGGCTGCTTTGATTAATCCAGTTACTCCTGCTGCGCAAGTCAGGTGCCCGAAGTTACTCTTTACGGAACCTATTGCGCAATACTGGTTAATCGGCTGCTGACCGAAAGCGATGTTCAGACCCTCGATCTCGATCGGATCGCCGAGGGGGGTAGCAGTACCATGGGTTTCGATATAACTGATCGCGGCCGGGTCTACCCCTGCATCATCAATCGCCATGCGGATAGCCTCTGCTTGTCCTTCTGCACTGGGAGCCGTAAAACTTCCTTTACCGCCGCCATCATTACTTAAACCCACACCTTTGATCAGTGCGAAAATGAAATCGCCGTCCCGCAGTGCCGCTTCTTTGCTTTTAAGCAAAACTACACCTGCACCGTCACTAAAAACAGTGCCCTCTGCGGCCGCATCAAATGGCCGGCAGTGCCCGTCATTGCTTAGCATAGCCCCTTCTTCATACAAATGACCAATGTTTACCGGTGAATTGATCGTTGCACCACCTGCAAGAGCCATATCACATTGTCCCGCCCGGATACTCTGCACAGCCTGTGCCACTGCCAATAGGGAAGTTGAGCAGGCCGACTGAACATTGATAGCCGGGCCCTTTAGATCTAAAGCATAGGCGGTACGTGTTGCCACATAATCTTTATCATTTACCGTTACTACCTGGAACCGGCCTACATTATCCATTTTTGCCTGGTTCGGTATTACATTGTAGTCATAATAACTATTGTGCCTTACCCCGGCAAATACGCCTATGGTATTGCCATGATTTTCTCTGGCGTAACCAGCAGTTTCTATAGCTTCCCAGGCAATTTCCAGGAAGATCCGCTGTTGCGGGTCCATCATTTCGGCCAGTTTTGGCGTAATGCCAAAAAATGCGGGGTCGAATGATTTTACATGGTTAACTATACCACGTGCTTTCACGTAATCGGGATTGTTTCTCAGTTCTTGCGCAACACTTGGATCAAGTTCATCATCGCTGAAAAACCGGGTAGTCTCTCTTCCTTCTTTTAAAAGGCTCCATAATTCATCAATGGAATCGGCGCCCGGAAAGCGGCCTGAAAGACCAATGATGGCAACATCTTTCTGTTCCTCGGCCGAAGAACTTCTTTTTGCTTTTTTCGGGCTTTTATTCGTTTTTCTGCCATCGAGAAAAGCAGCAAGGTCTTTTGGCCTTGGATATTGGTATAGTTTGGTTATCGGCAAGCTCAGCTGGTGGCGCTCTTTCAGTAAGGCCACAAACTTCTGTGCCAGCAGGGAGTTCCCGCCAAGCTCAAAAAAATTATCTTCAATACCGGCCCTTTTTACATCGAGCAGTTCTTTCCATAATGCTGTAATCTGTTGTTCTGTTTGGTAATCAGGGGCATAGTAAGCATTGGTCAGCAGCGTTGAGGCATCGGGGTCGGGTAATGACTTTTTATCCACTTTACCATTTGGGGTAAAAGGAAGAGCATCCAGCTGCATCAGCAGCTGCGGAACCATATATACGGGTAACTTGCTTTCCAGAAAAGTAAGAATACTTTGTTTATGATAGTTTTCAGGGCAAACCACATAGCCGACCAGTCTTTTATCGCCGCTGCTGTTTTCCCTGGCCAGTACTACTGCCTGTTTTACGCCCGGTGCTTTCTGCAGGATACTTTCAATCTCCCCGAGTTCTATTCGGTAACCACGGATTTTTACCTGGTCATCTATCCGGCCCTGGTATTCTATATTTCCATCTTCCAGTTTCCTGGCAAGATCGCCGGTGCGGTACATCCGCGCACCTTCTACCGCACTGAACGGATCGGCAAGAAATCGCTCTGCGGTCAGGTCCGCGCGGTTCAGGTAACCTCTGGCCACACCCTCTCCGCCAATATAAATTTCTCCCGTTGCTGTTGCCGCAACTTCCTCAAGCTGATCATCCAGCAAGTATACCGGCGCGGCTGTAAATGATTTGCCAATAGGCACAGTATGATTGTATGCCCGGTCGGGGTCTATAATGTGAAGGAGCTTTCCGATGGTGGTTTCTGTAGGCCCGTAGTGGTTAACCAATAAGCATGGCGGATTTTGGTCCAGCAGCTCGTTAATCAGCGTGGTATGCAGGGCTTCACCACCGAAAATCAGTAATTGTCGGGGCAGTAAATCTTTTTCATCCAGCGATAAGGATTTCCAGTGTGAAGGAACGATCTTCAGGCAGTCGATCCTGTGCGTATCAAAATATTGATGGATGTAAGTGACGTTATTGAAATTTTCTTTGGTAAAAAGGTGCAGCGTGCCGCCCAGTACCAAAGAACTGTAGAGTACTGTATTGCCAAGATCGGTTGCCATTGTGGCTCCAAGAGCATATGTATGGCAGTTTGCTAAAGGCAGTGTTTCATATAATCCATTTACATAATCTACCAGATGACGGTGTTCGATCAGTACGCCTTTAGGCATTCCGGTCGACCCCGAAGTGTAGATCACATAGGCAAGATTTTCCACAGTAATTTCTTGAAGACTGATGGTATCCGGCTGCTGCGCAATCAACTCCCTGTGCTGATCGCAAAGGACAATATTCCTGTCTGAAGCTGCCGATAAAAAGGAAGTAGAAAGCGTATCGGATACAACGACCGCAGCAGCTGTGTCTGCGATCATAAAGGCAATACGTTCTGCTGGAAATTCCGGGTCTACAGGTACATAGGCTGCTCCTGTTTTTAGGATGGCTAGTATAGCAATCACCATTTCCAGTGGATTTGCAAGGCAAACTGGCACAAACGTTTCTTTAGTTACACCCATCAGGTGCAAATAATTCGCTAATTGCGCAGACCTTTTTTCCAGCTCCAGGTAGGTGATATTTTTATCTTCAAATACAACGGCTGTTTCTTCTGGGATGCTTGCTGCTTTTTCAGCAAATAAATTTACTATGGTATTATTTTTTGAAAAGATCATTTCGAAAGTTATTGCATCAATCGTTTTTATAGACTTACTGATCTCTATTTTGCATATATAATGCCAAATCAAATAGAATTATAAAACACAAAGAAATTGGTTTAAAAATACGCTTTTAGTCATTAATATTTCTAATTACTTATTGTTATTTGTATTTTAATATGCTTTAGGTCAAATGACTTGTGTTTTAATTAAGCGTTTGGTTTCATGTAGCCGGGGTATGCCGGGATTTACTGTTTATTGCAATTATTTGATGGGTTTGCCCGTTTCTAATTGGGATTTAACAATTTAAACTTTCATATTTATAGAATGAATTATCTGGATACACTGGATCAGGTGAGAGCGCATGCCGCTGCCTTGTTTCACGCCAAAAAAGACGATCGATTAATTTACCATAACCTGCAGCACACCGAGCATGTAGTAAAAGCTGTAGTGAAAATTGCTAACCATTACCAGCTTACAGATCAGGACTTTTTTATCGTAAGTACTGCTGCCTGGTTCCATGATATCGGGTACCTGACCAGTTTTGCTGAACATGAAGCAAGGGGTGCAGATTCTGCGAAGGAATTTCTTGATAATAAGGGGGTAGACCCTGCTGTTACTGAATTGGTTGTGAAATGTATCCTGGCCACTAAAATGCCGCAGCACCCGGTGAGTTTGCTGGAGCAGATAGTTTGTGATGCCGATCTTTTTCATTTGGGGGGAGATAGTTTTAAGGAACGGAATAAACTGATGCGCAAAGAAGTAGAAGCTTATTTTGGGAAACATGTCGACAAAAATGAGTGGCGCCTGAAGACCATTGCTTTGTTTGAAGGGCACCATTACCATACCGATTACTGCCAGGATTTGCTGACTGCCAAAAAGCTGCTCAATTTACAGGAATTGAAAGATAAAGCAGAAAGGGGGAGTGATAAACAGGGTGAAGAATTGAAAAAACTGGAAAGAAAAGCCGGGAGGAAAAAAGAGGAGGAAGAGGAAGCGCAGGAAAAAGAGCTGAAGATACACAGAGAACACAAAGACGAAAAGCGACTAGAGAAACAACAGGAAGAACAAGAATTGATTGTGAAAAAGGAAGATAAAACAGAAATAAAAAAGAAGAAAAGCGATCGCCCGGATAAGGGTATCGAAACGATGTTCAGGATTACTTCCGGAAACCATCAGCGCTTAAGTGATATGGCCGACAATAAAGCCCACATCATGATATCTACAAATTCAATTATTTTATCAGTTATACTTAGTATTTTGCTGCGTAAACTGGAAGATAACCCGCATCTGATTATCCCTACCCTGATTTTACTGATTATTTGTGTGGTAACGATGGTGTTTTCGATCCTGGCAACACGACCAACTTTGCCTGAAGGCACTTTCACGGCAAAAGATATTGAGGAGAAGAAAGTAAACTTGCTGTTTTTTGGTAATTTTTATAGAATGGCATTGCCAGAATATGTAGCAGGCATGGAGCAGATGATGGAAGACCGTGATTTCTTATATGGAAGCTTAATCCGTGACTTGTATTCACAAGGTGTGGTTTTGGGCAGAAAATACCGTTTGCTAAGGATCGCCTATAATGTATTTATGTTCGGTATCATCGCCTCTGTGTTAGCATTTGTTATTGCAGCAGCCTGGGCAGCCCTATAATTTTAAGATGGAAGATTATTCTTTTTTTAACCGCGACCTTAGCTGGCTGAGTTTTAATGAACGGGTATTGATGGAGGCGGAAAGTGAGCGTGTCCCTTTGCTGGAACGGATTAAGTTTTTAGCAATTTACTCGTCTAATCTGGATGAATTCTACAGGGTACGGATGCCGGTGTTAATGGCTATAGACAATTTTGACGACCGGAGCGGATTAAATAACCCTTATCAAAAGGCGCAGTTCCTGATTAATCAGCAGCAGGAGCGGTTTGGCCATTTACTGGCCAACCAGGTTTTACCTGCGCTGGAGGCCGAAAAGATACTGTGGTTATATAATGATCCTGTTCCTGAAGAGATCAAAGATGATCTGGCGGGCATTTTTTATAATGAAGTACTGGCTTATATCCGTTTATTCTCTGTTGAACAGGATGACGATGGTTTTTTTGCCGAAAATAATAAGTTATATCAGGCAGTAATGCTGACTGATGGTGCGGGCATTGAACGGCTGGAACTGATTACAATTCCTTCTGACACGTTGCCCCGGCTTTATTCTGTCGTCAAAGAAGGCCATAAATACGTGGTTTTTCTGGATGATATTATCAAAGATAATTTAGGTTATCTTTTTCCCGGTGAAGAGATCACAGGCGTTTATAATATTAAAATAACACGTAATGCAGAGCTTAACCTCCGTGAAGAGATTGATGAAGACATCACTGCAGCGCTGGAGAAGGAATTGAAAAAACGTGACCTAGGCTTTGCAACCCGGTTTTTATGTCAGCCTGGAATTGCGTTAAGACATTTATACAGGATCATTTATACCCTAAACCTGACCAATGCATCTGTAGTACAGGGCGGGTATTACCACAATTTGAAAGATTTGAATGGATTTCCTTTACAGGATGCACATTTGAGTTACCCAAAATGGCCGGCTCATCAGGCTTGCCAGCTGAAAAAAGAAGATACGTTATTTAGCCTCATCATGCAAAAAGATATGATGATCCATGTGCCGTATCAGCATTATGACCCTATTCTCCGTTTTTTTAACGAGGCTGCAAATGATATTTTTGTAGAGGAGATTTCGGTAACCCTTTACCGGGTGGCAGACAATTCCAGGATTGTTAATGCACTGATGACGGCAGCAAAAAATGGCAAAAAAGTTTCCGTTATGGTAGAACTTAAAGCACGTTTTGATGAGGCCAATAATATTAAATGGGCTTCCAGGATGAAGGCGGCGGGGGTGAAGATCATTTACAGTAACCAGGATTTGAAAGTCCATGCTAAAGTGGCATTGGTAAAGAGAACAGTGAGGGACCAGAGCCATTACCTGGGTTTACTGGCTACAGGAAACCTGAACGAATCGACCGCAAGATTTTATACCGATCACATTTTGCTTACCGCTAACCAGCCTATGCTCGAAGAACTGCAGCAGCTGTTTGGGTTTTTAAGAAAGAAAAAGAAAAAGCCGCTGCTGGAAGATAATATTGTTTTTGAACACCTGCTGGTTGCACAGTTTAACCTGCAGCCAAAATTCCTTGCGCTGATAGACAGGGAAATTGTAAATGCAAAAAAAGGGCTGCCATCAGGAATTACGATCAAGATGAACAACCTTGAAGAAAAGATCCTGATTACGAAATTGTATGAGGCTTCTGCTGCAGGGGTTAAAATACAATTGATCGTTCGCAGTGTGTGTTGCCTGATCCCGGGGGTTAAAGGACAGAGTGAAAATATTACGATCAGGCGTATTGTAGACAAGTACCTGGAGCACGGAAGGATATTCTTATTTCACAATAATGGTGAAGAGGAACTCTTTATGGGGTCGGCCGACTGGATGAACAGGAATATTTACGGCAGGATAGAGGTCTGTTTCCCTATTTATGATCCGGTGCTGAAAACAAGATTAATAGCTATCCTGAACATCCAGCTGGCAGATAATATACAGGCGGTATCCTTAAATGAAGAACTGCAAAACAATTATATAACCAATGGACAGCAAGAGCCGGTTCGTTCTCAGGAAGCCATTTATAAATTGCTGGCAACTGATATTAAACATTAAAATCATGAAAAGAATAGATAATAAATTGAGTCGCCTCCTATTGGTTTTTGCGGTTTTAAGCATATCAGCCTGCAAGCCGGCTAAAGATAAATTCACAAGTCCTGCGGGATATGACCTGAACAAACCGGATAAATTTAATATGCCCGAAAGTTTGCTTGAGATCTCAGGGATTGCTTTTTATCATGATAAAAGTGACACCGTTTACTCCATCCAGGATGAAGACGGCAGGGTTTTCAGACAAGGCTGGGGCAAGAAAAAACAGAAACATACCACATTTGGCGAAAAAGACGATTATGAAGATCTGGCGATCTTAAACGAATCCGTAATGGTTCTGAACAGTGACGGGTCGTTATATGTATTTCCATTTAAGGAGATGCAGCAAGAGGAAGTGAAGGACATTAAAATATTTAAAAATATTCTTCCGAAAGGCGAATATGAAAGTATTTATGCAGATCAGCAGACCAACCAGGTTTATCTGCTCTGTAAAAACTGTAAGGATGATAAAAAAGACCAAAGCATGTCCGGTTCCATTTTTACATACGACCAGGCAAAGAAAGAGCTGATTTCTTCCGGTAGCTTTTCGATGGATCTTTCTAAATTGATAACAGATGAGGAGATCTTGAAAACAGGTTTAAAAGCATCCGCATTGACCCGCGATCCGCATACCGGCGAATGGTATATCCTGTCATCGGTCAATAAATTACTGCTGATTGCTACACCGGATTGGAAAGTTAAAAGCGTACATCGGTTAAATTCTTCTATATTTAACCAGCCGGAAGGCCTGGCCTTTGATGACCAGATGAATTTATACATATCGAATGAAGGTGATGAACTGACTGAAGGGAACATCCTGAAGTTTGTTCGTAAACCCTAAATCCTTAGTAAAAGAATAAGATGCAGGCAATAACTTTAGACTTAAATAAATGTATTTGCGGAATTGGGGAAGGCGGGATAGGAGCGGACATCCAACTTTCGCTGAAGCCCTTTATTTCTTTCCTTGAAGAGCGGGTGAGCAGGGAGAAAACTGCTAAAATACATTTCTATAATTATTTGCTGGAAGAATTTGCTGCTTACCCTGAGCTGATGTTACCCATCCCTCCAGGTAGTACGGAAAAATATAATCATCTTTTTGAATTGATCTACACGGCACTGTCGCCGGTAATAAATGATGAACATGAACAGCTATGGGCGTTAAGCAAGCCGGTTGCCCCATGCTTTTATTACGGGACTAATGCCTTCTACAATATCCTGCTGGATAAAAAAACAGCAGCACTGAAGCCTGCACTCAAATTGCCTTCTGAAGAGGAAATGGAGAAAAGTATGCTGACGAACCTGTACAAACTGGTTTTACAGAAATTTTATAATTTTACGCTGGGAGGGCAAGACTTTAATATCAAATCATTTGTAGATGAGGAAACCCATCTGTTAAAATACTACCGGTTAAATGTAGATGCGCGCTTCCTGGAAATTACCAGTAAAATGCCTTTACCGGAGCTTTCCATGGATAGTGTGAAAGAATACATGAAGGATGAGATCAATACGCTGGAGGTGCTGACAAGGCTGCTCCCTCCGGATATGTTTAAGATTGAAGGGATCTCTATCGTTACTATTGTTGATGTAACTGCGGAATATGCATTGGAATCCATTAAAAATACAATTATTGAGCACAACCAGTGCCAGATAGGCTGGAGCAATGACAAAATTGTAACTGCGCTGCAGTCCATTATCGGAACAGACACTATCTTGTTTGGTTTGTTACCCTATATCCGGTTAAACAATAAAATTCTGCTTTACAGCCATGATGGGTTTGAAAGTGTTGTTATTCAGCAAGCAAAGAAAAATGGAGCGCCAGAAGCTGAATACACCGCACTGGTAGATGAATTTGTACTTAACCCGCGCAGGCTGATTTTTCCGGAAATTAACCTGGAACAATCAGCAGAATACCCGATGATGAAGCTGATCCATGAAAGCGGGGTGAAATCATACGCGCTGTTCCCATTATACTATAATGCGAAACTGGTAGGCTGCCTCGAGATGTATACCTACAATGCCGAAGCATTTGACGGGAATATACTTTCTAAAATTGAAATCGCTCTCCCTTTATTAGCACAGCTGTACCAGAATATTATCGTTGACTTTAACTATGAGATCATGACCATAGTGACGGATAAATTTACCGCATTACAATCGTCCGTTCAATGGCGCTTTTATGAGTCGGCCTACAACTATATGAAATCTGGCGGCTGGGAAAAAGACCTGCCTATTGATCCGGTATATTTTGAAGATGTACATCCTTTTTATGGAGCGATAGATATCCGTAATTCCAGCATTGAGCGTAACCTGATGATCAGGAAGGATCTGTATACCCATTTTGAGCTATTGGAAACCACGCTGGGGAACCTGAAACAAAAGGTTCATGGAAACCTGGAATACGAGATGCCTGCGCCGCATGCTGCATCGGGTTTAAAGAACTTTGAAGAGCTTTCTGACCGGGAGATTATGAAAACAGATGATTACCTGCAGCGTCAGCTCCCTCCATACCTGAATTTGCTGAAAGACGAACATCCTGAAGCAAAAGATATTATCGAAGATTATTTTGAAGTGACCCGTGAAGGCGGAAAAATTTACGAAAACCGGGAGAACTACGAGCTGAGTATGCAAATGATCAATCATGCGGTAAACCGGCACCTGGATGAGTTTAATCAGGAATTACAGGAAATTTATCCTTGTTATTTTGAGAAATTCAGAACAGATGGCGTTGAATTTGACATCTATATCGGTCAGTCGATTTCGCCAGACCGCCCGTTTAGTGATGCGCTTCTAGCTGATTTCAGGTACCGACAACTGAAAGTAATTGCTGAAATAGCACGGACAACGGCCAACCTGACACCCCATTTACCCATACACCTGGAAACAACACAGCTGGTTTTTGTATATGGTAAGCTGATCGATATCAGCTTTCGGATCGATGAACAAAGGTTTGACGTAGAGGGGAGTTATAATATCAGGTACCAGATGGTAAAGAAAAGAATTGATAAGGCCCATATTAAAGACAGCACGGAGCGGCTTACGCAGCCCGGGAAAATTGCCATTGTGTATTTTAACAGTACAGAAGCTAAAGAATATATGGCCTATATTCGTAAATTACAGGCGTTGCACTTGCTTACTGACCGCGTAGAGTATATCGAAGTGGAAGAATTGCAGGGTGTTGAAGGGTTAAAGGCACTTCGTGTAGAGGTAGCGATGGCCAACAGTTTAAATTAATTGCTCATGCTTTCAGGAAAGACCAAAATAAATGTACTTGTAATCGCTTCTTTATGGTGCATTGCCTTTCCGTTTTCAATTGCTGCGCAACAGCAGAAATTGCAGGATTCTATTACTATCGCAATATCTCCGGCTTACGATTCGGTAACTGCAGCACATCGTTTTTTTCTGGGCGAGGGCTATCGTAAACTTTGGGCCACACCAGTAAAAATGCGGGTGGTAAACCTGGGTACTGAACGCGGCGGAATGAAAATTTTACAATTGGGGGGCGGGCAGCAGACCCGCTCTTTAAGACTTCAGGACGCTTCAGGGCGGGAATGGGCGTTGAGAACAGTGCAGAAATATCCTGAACGGGCATTGCCGGAAAAATTACGGGCAACTATAGCTAAAGATATTGTGAGGGACCAGATCGTGACGAGCCATCCTTTTTCTTCATTGATTGTGCCTCCCCTGGCTGATGCACTGGGTGTGCCGCATGCCAATCCTGAAATTATATATATCGGTGACGACCCTGCTTTAGGGACATACAGGAAGGACTTTGCTAATGCGGTTTATTTACTCGAAGACCGGTCGCCATCTGGTTATGAAGATAGTGATAATACACTTAAAGTACAGCGGAAGACAGCAGAAGATAACGATACACGAGTTGACCAGAAGCTGGTATTGAGAGCAAGGTTGCTTGATTTTGTTTTGGGCGACTGGGACAGGCACGAGGACAACTGGAGATGGGTAAAAGTAAAAGACGAGGAAAAAGATGAAAAGGTTTACCTGCCTGTTCCGCGTGACAGGGATATGGTGCTATATAAAAGCTCGGGTGTTTTTCCCTGGATTGTTTCCCATCAGTGGCTGCAGGCAAAACATCAGCCATTTGCGGCCGAAATCAGGGCAGTTGACCAATGGAATATAAACCAGCGTTATTTTGACCGCTATTTTTTAAATGGTTTGAGTGAAGACGACTGGGAGAAAGAGATCAAATATGTGCAGGATAAATTTACTCCTGAACTGCTCAGAAAAGCAATGCAGGTAATGCCTGCAAGTATTTTTGCAGAAGGCGGTGAGCATACCTTGCAGCTGATGATTTCCAGAACAAGAAATCTGGATAAGAATGCAATGGACTATTACCGTTTTATTTCTAAAGTAGTAGAGGTGCCTGCTTCCGATAAAAAGGAATATTTTGACGTTGAGCACAAAAAAAACGGCGACATAGAATTAACCGTTTACAATATAAAAAAAAGCGGTGAAAAGGGTAGAAGACTATTCCACCGTCATTTTAACCAGCAAGTCACTCATGAAATCCGCCTTTATGGTATGGGCGGGGAAGACGTATTTGACGTTACCGGAGAAACAAAATCCCCTATACTGGTAAGGCTTATCGGTGGGGATGATAATGATCATTTCCAGGTTAGCCCTGAATTAAAAGGCAAAGCTAATACCTATGTTTACGATCGCTCTGACGAAAAAAATGAATTGCCTGCAGTATCAACAGCGGCCAGGTTGCGGTTGTCGACTGATACAGCGGTAAATAAATACAACGGTAAAAGCTTTATATATGACCAGTTTGGTCCCCTGTTCCATGTCAATTACAATATTGACCAGGGGATACAGGCCGGTGTGGGGCTGATACTGGAAAAACAAGGTTTCCGTAGATATCCGTATGCTTCAAAACAGGAATTTTGGGTAGACTATTCAACAGGCAGGAGCTCTTTTATTCTAAACTATAAGGGAGATTTTAAAAAGATTATGGGCAGTAATACCAACCTGATGGTCAATGCCAACCTGATGGGACCCAATAACCTGAGTAACTTTTTTGGATTGGGCAATAATTCCCGATTTAACAATGAAGACGATGATGATGAAGACGACGATGATCGTGATGATGACAAAAATGGAATGTCCTATTACAGGAACCGCTATGATTATCTGACTACTGATTTTCAGTTGTACCGCAAAGTAAATAAATGGACCATAGGGGGCGGCCTTGACGCGGAGTATTATACCAGCAGCCGTTCGGGAAATGAAGAAAGGTTCCTGCATGATTTTAACCTGACTAACCCTGAAGAGCAGGTTTTTGACGACCGTGTTTATGCTGGTCTTATCGGAACAGTAAACTATGATTCCAGGGATAACACAGCGATACCTACAAAAGGGATATACTGGAATACTGTGGTTACTGCAAACCAGCAGCTGAACAACGGGCATGAACGTTATGGGAAAATAAAAACCGAGTTTCGCTATTACATTAACCCGGGGCATGGCGGGTTTGTGATTGCGAACAGACTGGGTGGCGGAACTACCATTGGTGACCCCGCATTTTTTCAAATGATGCAGCTGGGAGGTATACATAACCTAAGAGGCTGGCATACCAACCGTTTTACAGGTAAGACGATGGCCTACTATAACCTGGATCTGCGTTTAAAGCTGTTTGATTTTACCTCTTATCTTGTGCCGGGCTCATTTGGTCTGCTGGGCTTTAATGATATCGGCAGGGTATGGCAAACAGGTGAATCTTCTAAATCATTGCATTATGGTTATGGTGGGGGGATATATGTAGTCCCAGCAGACCTGATACTGATCCAGGCGGCAGTTGGATTTTCAAAAGAAAGTACAATGCCATATATTTCTATAGGATTTAACTTTTAAGCTGAATAATATAAGACAGTAAGACCGCTGCCCGGTCTTACTGTCTTATATTTACGGTTGCCTGGTTATTGATAAGTAACCTTTGTAGTTGTTGTTACTCCCAATGCCGTAATGGTGATCGTCGTTGGATAACCAGCCGTATTATATATATAACTGAGCATTTGATTGCTGGCAGTTTCCTGGGGATAATTACATTCCTGTATATTATTTACTGCGGAAAGGAACAGGCAGCTCTCTTTTTCTAAAGCAAACAACCAGGCATAACCAACGTGCTTAAACAAACCATTTTTGAGATCGTAACCGTAATTTGCATTGAGTACTATGCTTTTTTGTACTGAGAGGTTACCTGAAAGTGAATATCCATACTGCTGTTCTTCCATCAGGCGGTTATTCTTGTCATAATAACTGACACCCGTTATTTGGCCCCCGCTATCATAGGCAACACTATAAGACCCGCTTTTAACCTGGTCTTTGCCGGTTACCAGGTACATTTGCGCTTTAATAACAAATCCATTCGCATTCCGTGAATAGTAAGTGTCAGCTACCAATTTACCATCCTCATACCGTCGAAACTCAACAGGTTTCCCGTCTGCATTAAACTTCAATACTGTACTGTCGCCGTTTTCATAATTGACTTTTGACAGCGCTGCTGTTGAGGTGTAGCTGAAAATCATATTTGACTTTCCGGTAACGAGTTTTGCGGGGATATATATTCCGGGTTCCTGGGGCAGTTCAGGAGCAGGAATTGCTAAATTGTTTTTTGGTACTGCTTTATCTTTTTTGCAGGAAATAAAGAAGAATAATCCTGATA
>Ga0247815_10001990_pt1 | contig 15264 bp, 14 predicted proteins | sample UWRJL194509B1_FD_181014 | JGI IMG/M metagenome (GOLD analysis project Ga0247815, IMG submission 181014) | Plant litter microbial communities from Arlington Agricultural Research Station in Wisconsin, United States - UWRJ-L194-509B-1 | ecosystem: Environmental > Terrestrial > Plant litter >...
GCATGGCAAGAAGTCGAGAAGCAAGATAAGACGAGTGTGGTGACGACGGGGGGCGAGTCGAGGGGCGAGAAGGGGACGCGAACGTGATTTCCACAACATACAGAGAACGAGATCATGCTCGGCGGCAGCTTCTTTTGCTCGCGTACTGATGAAGCTGCTCTGCGCAACATCCGCCGCGTGGTTCCAACGTTGGCTTTGCTTTTAGCACGTCAGTCAAAAGAATTCAGCCGCGCTCTCGCCGACGAGATTGATCGCGATAAGGATGCCAGACATAAAGATGGCAAGGCGCAGGTCAAACCACTTCTCTGCACCCCACTCCTCGCTCTCAAGAACTCGCGGAAGTCTGTTGTGCTGGTAATCGATGCACTGGACGAGTGTGGCGACAGTACCTCCGGCTTGGACAAGAAAAGCAATATGATTGTCTCTGAGATGCTGGAAGCATTGGTGACCTTTTCATCCTCCTCCGTCGACTTGCCCGTTAGGTTCTTGGTTACATCGCGTCCAGAAACACAAATCAGGGACACCCCCGTATCAGATGCAGCGCTCAGTCACATCCTACGACTTCAAGCCTTCAGCGAGGATGAGGTCAATGAGGTCAACGCGGACATCAAGCAGTATATCACCGAAACCATCCACACCAAATTATCTGGCAATCAGACACTACAAGAAATGATGACGCCTAGCGAAATCGATTGTCTCGTCGAGCTCAGCGATGGCCTATTTATATTCGCAGCAACTGCCCTCGATTACATTTTTGAAAGAGGAAATTGCGCCGCTGTCGCAAGGTTCAAAGAGTTGCTCAACGACTCTCGCAACGGTCTCAATGCCCCAGCTGCTGCGCCCCTTGATCGCATGTACCAACACATTCTTGCGGAAGCGGTGGATGCGGATGATCATGGCTCCACAGGCCGTACGGCTGTGCTGAGGATCCTTGCAGCAATTCTGTCCACCCAAATGATATTGTCTGTCGCAGCGTTGGCTGCTCTTCTGGGCCTAAAGACTTACAATGTGGAAGCGAGCCTGTCCCGTCTGCACGCTGTCGTTAATGTGCCTGATGACAACGACGTGCCCGGCCTGTGCACTGTACACGCGTCGTTTGGCGACTATCTATTTGATCGCGCACTCGAAGGCTTTATCGTTCCTCGGATACGCGGCCACGAAATACTTGCCCACGGGTGTCTCAGATTCATGGGCGAGCACCTTCGTCTCAACGTCCCACAGAGCCCCCTGTCGGACGATTCCAACCCGATAACGCAACCGGACAATATCACACTCTCCCTCCAGTATGCATGCTTGCACTGGGCTGACCACGCCATCTTCTTGTATGACGTGCAGGGCACCGAGCCGCAGACTCTCAGGCGAGTCTTTGCGTCAGCTCTCGTCGCCCGGACGGAGCTGTCGGTTGCAGCGCTGGCAAATCTTTTGAACATAGAGCCGTGTGTCGTACGCGCGATTCTCTCCCATCATCATGCTTTGGTGAATGTGCCTGAAGACAACGACATGCCTGGCTTGTACACCTTACACGCGTCATTCGGTGAGCAACGGCTTGACCAAACACCTGGCTATATTCAGGATATCCAGTCAACTGGCCACGATGAGCTCGCGCGCGGGTGTCTTGACGTGATTGGAAAGCATCTTCGTTTCAACGATCCGCAGAATTTCTCGTCTTACGAGGCCCAGCCGACGAGTAAGTTGGACAGTATTAATCTCTCCCTTCATTATGCCTACCTGCACTGGGCCGATCACATCTGGACTGATGCCTCCAAGTTCCATGATGTGCAGCGGCTCCTCGCGTCAATTATCTCTGCCCGCATGCCATTGTCCGTTCAAGCATTGGCAGATCTTTTACTTGTGCAGCCGGAGCATGTGCGCGCGAGCCTGTCCCGTCTTCACGTTGTCGTTCAGGTACCTGCGGATGACAATGTGCCCGGCCTACAGATGGTCCACCCCTTGTTTGGCGCCTACCTGTTTGATCGCGCGCCTGAACGCATTCGCATTGCTCGATCACTCGGCCATGATGCTCTCGCACACGGGTGTCTCGACATGATGAGTAAAAAGCTTCGTTTCAATGTCTCGAGGAGTCCCTCGTCGTACGAGCCCAACGGATCGTCAAAACCGGATATCATCACTCTCTCGCTCGATTATGCATGTCTGCATTGGGCTCACCACATCGCCGCCTTGCAGCCTGGTGACAATGTAGGCCCGAAAGTTCCAACACATGATGTGGAGATCAACCAAAAGTTCCGTTCGAAGTTTATGTTCTGGTTGGAAGTGCTCAGTATACTGCGCAAGGTCGATCACGCGTCAGAGTTGCTACTAATCGCGGGTTCCAATGTAAGTGGGCTACCCCGATCTTAGCAAGCATACTCACTCAGCCACAGGTCAAAGACCCCTCGCTCTCGCAGTTCCTCCGTGATGCGAACTCCTTCGTAATTTCCTCTCGCGAGGCAATCGAGCGGAGCGCACCGCACATATATGTCTCAGCCCTCCCATTTGCAGACAAGGCTTCGCTCATCTACCGTGATTTTGCTCGGCATTGCATCGGCCTGGTCGCCATTGATACATTTGATATTGGCCAGCACGGCGGGGGCACCGTGATGACACTCACCGGTCACAAGGGTGCCGTTCGCTCGGTAGCCTATTCTCCTAATGGTCTGCTTCTCGCATCGGGTTCTGAGGACGGTATGGTCCGCGTCTGGAATACGCAGACAGGCGGGGACGCGCTGTCTACGCTGCAGAGTGGCGATGGTTGGGTCATATCCCTCGACTTTGCTCGCAACAACGAGTGGGTCGCATCCGGCACTCAAGGCGGCGTCGTTTGCATTTGGAACGTCACTTCTGACCAGTCACCCCACCGGCGGTTGATCGGACATTCTGATCCCGTGACTTCAGTGGCATTCGCGCCAGACTGCTCCCAACTCGCATCAGCATCCACGGACCATACCGTGCGCCTTTGGAATACAAAGACGGGCGAGCAACTCATTCTGAGTGGTCACACGGACAAGGTCTATGGGGTTGCCTTCTCTCCAGATGGGTCATTCTTGGTATCGAGCTCTAGCGATCGGACGATCAGACAGTGGGACAGCATCACGGGGAAGGAGGTGTGCGAGCCAATAGAAGACGTCGGGCTTGGCGGTGTTGATATCGCATCAGATGGAGACATGATCGCCGGATGTTCTCTTGGCGGCGTCACACTCTGGCGGCGTAAGACCGGAGAGCGGATCGCGAACCCGCAGGACGCAAGTGATATCCACTGCATCCGATTTTCGCCAGACGGACGGTCGCTGGTGGTGGCGCATGCCCACGAAGTCCGAGTGTGGACCCTGCAGCCCGATTTAGCCACGGCTCCTTGGGTCGGTTTTCAGGGCCATTCAGGTGATGTTCGCTCAGCCACCTTCTCACCGGACGGACGGTATATCGCGTCGGCCTCTAATGACGGCACAATCAGAATCTGGAGTACTGAAAGCAGCCAATGCGTCGTCCAGCCGTTGCACAGACATAGCTCTCCGGTACGCTCGGTGGCGGTCTCGTATGGAGATATTATTGCCAGCGGCTCCGACGACGAATTTGTGCGGGTATGGGATGCGCGCACAGGCGAGGAAACGCTTCCGCCACTAAGAGGGCACACAAACCGTGTGCTGTCCGTGTCGATCTCACCCGACGGAGATATCATTGCTTCAGCGTCGCAGGACAGATCCATTAGATTCTGGAACTCGCTGACGGGAACGGCGGTCGGCGAGCCGAGGAGTGATCACACCGATAACATAACAGCTCTGATGTTCTCGCCCAATGCCTTTTGGCTTGCTTCAGCATCCGATGACAAGACTGTACGACTGTGGAAAGTTCCCAGAATCAATCTGTCGTGGTCCGCGCGGTTGTTGCAAAGAGTGGCGCGGGTACTGCACCCGGATCAACTACTGCGTTGCCACGATCGTGCCCAAGCTGTGGCGTTTTCACGTGACGGCAGTACTGTCGCCGGCGGAGACGGCAGTGGTCGCATTTATTTCTGGCAGGTGCTAACTGGTTTGGAAGTCCACGTGCTACTCCACGAGAAAGAGGTCTCCGTCCTGTCTCTTGCATTCTCGCAGAACGGTGCGCAAATCGTGTCTTGCGGGTCAGACGACGTGGCGCGCATCTGGGATATCAAAGCGGGTCAGCTTGTTGGCGTTCTCGAGGGTCATACGAGCCTTGTACGGTCCGCCGCGTGGTCGGTGGATGGACGGTACATCGCCACTGGCTCCGATGACACCACTGTGCGCCTCTGGAATCCGATCACCGGTTCGCGAATTGCGACATTCCATGGACACGATAAAGCCGTTACATCGGTGGCATTCATATCAGACGGACAGTTCATTGTATCAGGCTCTGAAGATACCACAATCCGTGCGTGGAATGTGGCCGCTACCTCCATGTCGGTCGAGGAACCGGGCATAAGTCCCGTGTCATTACTGGCATCTGCTACCCTCAAAGACGGATGGCTGGTGGGATCATCCGGCGAGCTCATTCTATGGGTGCCGGCCAAATACCGCAAGTACCTTTCGTCTGCTGTTTCTTCCCCGGTGATTGGCTGGAGGAGGCTCGCCATCGAGGTACGTTACCCTGGCATACGTGCTGGTTCGAACTGGAATTTGTGCTGGAAACGACGGGAGGATCCGACAGACTGGTAGTGCATCTGTCACAGCTCACGCGCCGTGCTACACTCTCTCAATATACCTTAGTTTCTGTGTCTCAACAACAATGCCAAATTTCTTGCGATCCCAGGTTTCTCTGTCGTAATTTTTGTGATTGGCCGCCTGCTCGGGGATGTACATCCGCATGAACACTTCCGGTAGCCGCAAAGCTGCAATGTATAGAAATGACATGCCAGGTCGTATAAACCAGCTGCCTGGCTGTGACGTAGACCATAAGCCACCTACAGGTCTTATGTCTGTACTGCAGCAAGTGAACTGTGGAGAAGTGGCCATCAATGTCCATACACAGTTCTGAAGCAGAGGTCTACTATATCTATTTCCCTCATCGATGATGTGATTACTCCAATGGATTGTAAGAACGTCAGAGATTTTATCTGGCTAAGGATTTTAGCGGGAAAGTTCCGGGGATCGAGGGTAGATTTAGGGAGTGCGACTGAATTAGGGTGCTGGAGATGATTGATGATGGATTGGTTTTTGGGACATATCGCCGAATCGATTTCTTGGACCCGAGTCCGAGAAATTGTCACCTCCCTTTTTCTATCAATACACTCCGCTGAACTTCGGCACAGCCTTATTCGTCGTGTTTAATAAATACAAGTAATGCAATAGGCTTGTGCCTGATGAAATAAGAGTGCGTGTAAATGACATCATAGCTACTGAACGAGCAGGTGGCGGCGACGGGCAGAATCATTCTGATGATACATGGCGCGTCTCGACAGTCGGTAGCGAATGTGATAAACAGAATTGTTTTGCGATCAAGAACTGAAGAATCTCAGGATGAATGGCTTGGTAAGAAGTGGAAGCAGAGTTGCATTCGGGTTCAAGTTGGCCGTCGTCATCCGGCCGACAACGCGGATGCGCGAGACGGTTGGTGTGGTAACGATCATAGTGAATGTAGGCGGCGAGCGTACCAGTAATATAGACAGAGAGTAGGCAGTGGGCTGTTGAGACTACCCAGGGACTGCTGGGATAGTGAAGCGGGGACGTGAATCGGCATCGCCCGAGAGAGGGCCATCGGAGTTTCAAGCGCGTCTTGTCCTTCTCCTCCTCTTTCTCCGACACCGTTTTGGACACTGCATGGGTTGCCAAGACAATTCCACCACGCATATGGACAACTTCGGGTACATCTAGTTACCCATGGGCGTTGGAACTATCGTGGTTACTGGGTATTTGAACCAGGGATGGCCAACGACCACGCGCACTCCCTTCGACGTCTACCAACCCCGCGCGTCTCCGCGCACCACTTCAGATGACCAGTATAGCGAATTTCGCGCGTTTTGAGTCAGGCTTGCGGCGTTTGAACTTGAGTAAGTGTTGCGACTGGCGTTCATCGTCTTCCCGTTATATGTGCCATCGCTTGACTCATCATTCACTCCCCTAAAGACTTTTTTGACACATCCCTTAACTGGATACATTATCACCTTACGTGCGTCAGGGTATGGTTGGCCTTCACATCTCAAAACGTATAGTCGCGCTGACCTCTGTCTCGTGTAGACGTCGCGCTTGGGTAATTCACCGGTAGCTCCTAGGCGCACAGTTACGGCGCTGGTCTCGACTTCACGCCACGTTCAATACGTTCAATGACCCAGCGGCCACTGGTTGGAACCACCAGCTCGACCGACCGGTTCTCCTGCCGCTGCCAGACCCAGGTCGCAATACGCACGGCGCAACACTGCAACCAGCGCAAGCACAACGCGTTTCGGCCTGCATGCCCAGAGATCCTCCAGACTTGGGAATCCCCCGGATCATGTCCAGATCCGGATTGGCCACCCCGGCGCGCCGTGACTACGTTCCTTGCGCTAACAACATCTGGTGGCCAGGCGTTTGACTCGATCTGACTGGGTCGTGCACCACTCCTGGTCTTCTATAAAGCACGCTCAGAATTCGGTCCCAGCATTCTACACAGACATCCATCATCGCCGCCATGGGTCGCCAGCACGATCTCCTCATCATCACTGATGCCACCGGCAGCATGTCCACCTATCTCGCTGCGCTGCGCCAGAGTATCCCAGAGATCTTTGCGCTCTCGCGACTTGCGGGCATCTTCGAGCGCGTCGGCATGATTGCGTACCGCGATTATGACTGTGACAACCAGCCCGTATTGGAGTGGTCTGGATGGGACAAGAGCGTCGACGAGATGCTCGACTTTGCTACCAGCCTGCAGACCGACGGCAACGGCGACACTGACGAAGCCGGTGCGCGATGACTTTGTCTCTTCACCCGCGCACATATGCTGACCCTGCACATCCAGCCAAGACCGCCCTTATCCGTGCACTCGAGGTCGTGGACCCGAACAAGGACACAGTCGTACTCTTCTATACCGACGCGCCTCCGCACCACCCGATCTTCCGTGGACCCAACAACAAGACCGAGCGCGCCGCCTTCCCTGCTGGCGAGACTGACTGGGTCAAGCTTGCCAACTCCGCGTACGACAAGCACATGCGCATCTTCAGCTTCATCTCAGCCCACCGTAACGAGACGCTCTCGTTCTACGGTTACCTGTCGCAGGCTACCGGTGGACTGTGTATGACCGTGCGCGAGGAGACCCAGCGCATCTCGCGGTTGACAATTGACACGCTCCTGACGTGGATGGGCGCGGTCGAGCCGAGCGCGACGCCGTTTGCGCACACCGGCGAAGCGATTACGTATGCGGTGTCACCGCTTGACGCGCCGAAGAAGCCGACGGACGAGGACGCCGGGAATGAAGGCTATCTCCCCAAGTCGAACGGCAAGCGCGACCCGGACCTCAAGCGCGTCCCGCTTGATATTTTACGCGATCTACCCCGCGCGACGGAACTTGACTCGAAGGTCGTCTCGCTCCCGAAGCGCTTTGCGGACCAGACTGAGGTCGCCTACCGCGCACTCGTTTACTCAACACTCAACCGCATCATCCGCCACAACGTCGCTTCGCTCACGTACAACGCCGTCTTTGGTCAGCTCTGGCGTGCGGTGTGTCGCGAGCAGACCGAAGAGAAGGAGGAGATTGTACAGGCGTTCGGCAAGGCGGTCGGCGACATCAAGAACGCAGACCAGCGCAAGAGCATGACGGACTGGCTCGAACAGAGCTACGACTCGTCTGTTGAAGTCGAGGAGATTGTGAAGAGCGCCACTGAAGGGTGTCAGTGGATGTACCTCGACTTGGACGCGCAGGTCGACATGACGAGGGTCGAGTTGCTCGAGGCGTCGCGTTCGTTCCACCGCGGCGTACTCAAGAAGCTCGCGTCGATCTTCACTCACGTCAAGGTATGCTTTGCTTTTCATCCTGGGAGAGACTTACACTGACTCTCTTGCAGATCCTCGAGCCTGACGTCGTCCTTACCGAGCACCAGCGCGCCATCCCGCTCGGTCTTCCTCCTCGCAAGATCTTCCGCCTTCTTCCTCACCTGGTCGTCTCTGGCACTCTCTACAGCTCTCGTGCCTCGGCTCTGATGGCCATCCTCGCTCTCACAGTCGGCGTGCCGTTCCTCCAGCAGCCCGCCACGACCGTCGCAGGCTTCACCAAGGGCACTTGGCTTGATGCCGAGCATCCTGAGACTCTCGCCTGGGACTGCGCCTCTTTCCTCCTCGGCGCACCAGACCCCGACGTCTTCCTCCAGCAGAACGAGCGCGAGGTTTACACGGCGATGCGGCGCTACAAGTTGCTCGAGCTCAACATGGATGCCGAGCTCGCTGCGCGGGTGCCGTGGACGCCGGAGAAGGCGAGCGGTGTCGGTGATGTGCGGGTCGAGTGCACGCGGTGCAAGGCTTTCCGCAGCACGACGATCATGAGCTCTGTTTATGAGGGCGTCTGTGGCTATTGCGCGGATGTGTTGAACGACAAGATCCCGCGGGAGTCGCTTTCAGATCTGGAGAAGCTGCCGGTCAACAAGCCTGAAGATGCGTGCTGGGTGGAGTGCGGCGTGCGTACTTGTCGCGCGCAGTATGTTGTGGAGAACCCGAAGTCACTCAACGTGAGTCATCGACAACGCATTAGAATGCATTGGCTAACGTGTTTCTTCGCAGGTTCGCCCGAAGTGCTGGTACTGCCGCCAGAGCCAGGCGTGCCCGTACCTCGAGTGCACCAAGTGCACCAACCGCATCGTGACGCCGAAGGCGTACGCTCCTGCCGACCCTACGACCTTCGTCTGTCCTGCCTGCACCACTGGCACGCACGTGGTCTTCGAAGACACCAATGTCACCACTCGTGCCCTCGTCAAGGAGAACAGCGCTGCCTGGCTCGGCATCACCGACACCAAGTTTGCCGACTCCGCCTTCCGTGGCTACAGCGCGTTCAAGCTGTACACTGCCCACGGAGGTGCCGAGTTCTTCCTCAGTGTCACGGCTTCTGCGCCAGGTGCAACTACCACGCCGACCCTGCTTTTGCGCGACAAGCCCATCCAGAACGTCTCGGCAATGCTCGGCACGCTGAACGAGCGTATCGGCCGGGGTGATATTGCGCGGGCGACGTGCGCCTTGTGCTTTGACGACTTTGCGCCGGACAAGGTGGGCCCGGCGTGCGGTCGCAGCGGATGTGGGCAGCGGGCGTGCAAGGGATGTCTCGACGAATGGTACGGCGGGAACAAGGTCGGCACGCTGCTCAATACGCGCCAGCTTGCGTGTCCGTTCTGTAGCAGGGTTCCCGTGGCGAAGATCGTTCTTCGGACGAACCCGGAAGTGGGCGGTCTCAAGGGTAGGTTGCTCGTTTAGTCTGTGGTGTGAATGCTGATGCTCCATTGTGTTTAGGGATCAAGGAGGCGCTCGAGGATCGGGCGTGGTTCCATGCCTGGTGCGGCCACTGCAGCACCGCCAAGCCGGCTGTCGAACGCCGGTGTACCGACGGAGGACGTCTCCCCAACATCGTCGATTTCGTCTGTGAAGACTGCCAGACCCAGCGTGCACAGGCAGCTGAGCAGGCAGCGGCGGAGCGTCGACGGCTCGAGCAGCTTCTCGAGCAGTACGAGAACGACGGTGACGATGAGCGGCGGGTCGACGCTCGGCGCCGGTTGGCCGAGCTTGAAAGCGTTCAGGTCGACGGCGAGGCTCAGTACGTCGTGCGTGCATGTCCTAACGAGGCTTGCGGTGTGATGATCGCAAAGGTGCGTTTGGCCTTCTGTTGTCCGCTTGGAGTGATGTTGATGATGCGACACAGGAATTCGGATGCGATCACATCGAATGTGGGGCGTGCGGAACCCATTGGTGTTGGGTTTGCGCGAAGATCTGCAACGAAGACACAGAGGACATCTACGATCACTTGAACGAGGAACACGGAGGCTACTATGCCGCAGACGAGGATTGAGAACCGATTGCCTGTTCGGTTGATTTCTGCTTAGATTTGACAATGTAAGGTAGTGGTGATAAGACTCTTTGTTTACGCGAATGCCTTACTTCTTGCTTGTGGTGCCTGTTATGTGAGCCATATCTGATCATACATACAACGCGACCCGTTGATTGTTCAATTAAAACCATCTCGCATAGAATTGGGACAAGGTTCACGAATGAGGGACATCAGTGGTCATCGTGAGAGCCTAATCAATGGAATAACTCTCGGCTTCCTTGGTCGGCGACTTGCTCCATGCCGGGACATGCGAGAATCCGAAGCCGCAGGCAATGTTGGAATGTGCCGCGGCTTCCAACCGTTGCCCGGAGTTGGAAAAACGTTGGTGATCTTCCTGTAGTTTCGCAATGTCAGTAATGATTAGAATCTACAGCACAGCATGGGTATAAAGGTAAGTAGCCTCCTCTGCGATTTTACAATCCAGCTTGTTCAGTCCAGCACTGTCTGAGGTTCAGTGATAAACTATGCGTCTTTGCCTCGCTCTTTGTATCGCTGCGACAATGCCCATCACTGCTATATCTTCCCCTGTACTTACTCCGCCAGGAGGTATGATGCTCCCTTCTTGCAGATTGAGAGCATTGACAAACTCCAACCAGACTGTTCAGGACCAGAATGTTCGTCGATCGAAGGTTTTCCGGTCATCATATGAACTTGGGCTTCAAGGCACTAGCAGTGGTACGATGTATGAACGAACTTGCAAATGTACATGTCGTTATCACGACCGAGATCTCGCGAACTCCTTGAGTTAGTGAAAGCTTGCTTCGGTGTGAGAGAGCGGGTCCACATTTCGCTGAACATCCGTGCGAAGTGTTAGTCACAGAGGAAAACAATAATGATGGTCGCGCCGCCTCGATATCACTCCATTTGCGCGGCATGACGCCGTTAGTGAGACAAATGCCAGCAATCGCGGACGGGGATATCCGTGAAAAGCAGACCACCTTCCTTGTTTGTGCCTGGGTAAGAAGCTTGATTGGACGAGATCCAAGCTATGAAAAGAGGCCTGATCATCGCCAGACATATTTGATCTAAGATTACCGTGTACGATGACGCAAAATCACAAACAAGTGTGAGCATTCCATGACATTGACAGGTTACAAACCGCCTTGCCGGCCTGTGTCGACCGTTGTACACACCACGACGGAGATTAAAGACATTGATGCGGGGCTGGAGGCTTGCTTGACTTGATGATTTCCGGCTCAGATCGGGGGGTTGGTCCTGACAGTTACTTATGCGCTTCGATCGAGGATTGTGTCACTGTGTGTCTCGCCGCAGAAAGTACCGAAATCTATCCACCGGTGCTGTTCCGTGTCTGTAGGCCCTACTTCAGGAGCTCTCGTGTACTGCTCACCGTGTTGGGCGCCGAAACCCAACCTTGCACCTGCGGCAATCCTTTTCTGCTCCATGGTCCCATTTACTGCAAGTCACGCTGAGATGTGATCATAGTAATCGATGATTTCTGAGACGCTACCAGTAAGCAGTAACGGTACCTTGATGCTGACGGGCAACTAAGGCACGACAAGAATACGGAGCTTCCCCTTGCCTTCATTAAACCCCGCGTGACATGCAGCCGAAGAGTCAGAAGCATTGACGTCAACCGTACCGCTGATATATAGGCACCTGGGCAATAACAATGCAATATCGCTGGGACGTTCTACTCCCTCGCGCTACCCCAGTATGCTTGGATACAGCGCATTCGATACCCCGCCGCCACATGTTCCTTCTCATACTGTTCACGTCTCTACAACCCTACTCGTTCTTGGCGGGTCCTGTTACATAGTGTCCCACTTCCTTCGCATTCGCGCTGCCGCTCGCACCAGCTCATACGACTGGCCGCTCCTAGCAATGGCCCTCAACAGCAGCTGGGAGATCACATTCAGCTTCCTCGCACCTGCTTGGTACGAGCAGGCAGGCACCCTTGCATGGGGTCTCTGGTCATTGTACGGCATCTGGAAGGTGCTAATGGCGGGCGGTGCGCGGAAATGGGGACATGCTCCGTTAGTACAACAGAACCTCTGGACCATATTCGGTGCACTGTACGCGGTCTCTAGTGCCGGCGTATATTCCTTCTCGAAGTGGCTTCTCGATAACGAGTTTGGCTCTGGTAGAGTAGGTCGGACTGGGCCGCATGACGCGGGCTGGGTGGAGCTCGCCTGGTGGACTGGCATGATGGTGCTAGCGGGTACATTTGGCTGCCAGTTGGCCATGTTGTTTGTTCGTGGCTCAACCCGCGGAACAGGGCGAGCAGCTTGGATATGGAATGCTGTCGGTACCATGCTTGGGTTCTATATGTCGTATGGTTGGCGAGCTTATTGGTGGCCGGAGGCGCACGCCTACGTGACAAGTCTCCCGAGTCTGTGGCTCTTAGGGATCACCATTGGCTGTGACTAATTCGCGTACCCCCTGTTGTGGAACCATCTTTTCAAAAAGGAGCTCGCAGAAGCGAAGCGCATTTCACATGAGATCCCATGCGACAAAGTTTGTACTTGAGTATTGGTCAAATTCGTTTGTAGCAAATATCATGTTACATATAATCTTTAGCCGCATTGAAAGGTCGCAGTCTCTTTCGATTTGTAAAATGGGTGGCTGAACTATTTGCAGACTGCTGCATCCTCGCCCCTGACTTCAACTTCGCAACTCGATGCTAGGCCGTCGTAGCCCTGGTTTAGGCTAACGCCCATTGTTAACGAGTGAAGCCCCGTCCCAAGAGAAACTGATATGCAGATCTTATCAAGCTTGAACTCTGTGTTGCTTGGGCCATAGTTGATGTGGTGTCTGAGAATTTGCGGTCCAAGTTTCGCAACAAGTAGCACCCGCCTATCGATCTCATCTTGTACAGGCCCATGTCCATAGTCCGAATTCTCAGCTCGCGCATTTCGGGAATCGGTGATACTGCTAGCCGTAGGTGGTTGAGGGAGAGGACGACGTTGCACGTGTAAAACTGCTGGTAACAGCGGAGGGAGTCGGTTAGTTACTGGTCCCGAATCAGGTGTCACGACTTGTTCAATGATATCCACGCGCCGCACCGATGGAAGAAATAGAGTGCGAGGCCTTCCGGACGTCATATCAGCAAGGTGCACTCGCCAGTAGATTGACGTAAGATGGCGCTCTTCTTGCGAGGAGAGCTTGCCAATAACCAGAGTCAAATTGGTTACGCTGGCAAAGACGGCTTCGGCATGCACAAATTCCAACAAGACATGTCGATCGATCGAGAGGGCGATCATGTTGTCCCAGGCTAGCGAGGATGAGCACATCATTCGGAGCATCTTGGCTGCCTCCGCGAACTGGTGGAAGGTAACTTCGATTTTCAATCTCTGACGGAGACCGAAGGTAATATTGCGCGATTTGACGCCGAAATCGAGAGTGAACGGCTGATCAGCGGGCCTACTACAGCGGAACAGACTCAGGGCAAACATAAACTGGTGTTTGTCTCCTGTATCCACCTCGAAGCTGTCGAGTGTGTGGTTGTTCCATTGAACGATAGCTTCTTCAGCTTCCATAGGATATGGAATGCTGACGCCTTGTGCATTCGCCAGACGTAGATGAGCGAGTGATGGAGGCGGAGGACCGTCTGGTAGAACTCCTCGTCCACCAGCCAAAGTAAGTGACTGAACATTCGGAAGCATGGCAAAAAGCTGTTTGCGTGTATCTGCCGCAGAAAGAACGACGGCAAAATGGGTCATTTGAGGCAGTGGCTGTATGTTTTCAGGAATGGTCACGACAACGGAGATCGTCAGCGTTCTGAGCTGAGGTGCGAGCACGGCGAGGTCGATTGGCAACGCTATGGCTGGTGGGACCATGTCGTTGGAACCCATGGAATAATAGAAGCAGAATTCCGTGAGAAGTGGAAGCCTACACTGAAAAAATCGTTCTATGCCATCTTGCGGAGAAGCCGAATATCGGTGTCAAGACATCAAACGACCGACGATGGTGAAATGCAGGCTCTTCAATCGCTCACCGTCACTGCAAATTTCGCGTAAAAGATATTCAGAGTCGCCCAATGCCAGGATTTGGAGTTCCAGATGTACGAGACCGGAACGCTTGCGAATAAACTGGAGCGCGGCAACGTTGTTGATTTGGCCGGAGGACCATAGTGTATGATCGGACGTGGCGATCTCATGCAGGCTACGCGAGACGCGCATCACTACAACACGATCACGTAATGGAAGTAGGATCAGAACTGAAGACCAGATTTCCCGAGGCATGGCGTCCACGGTGTTGCCAGTCGTTACGAAGCTGCGTGACGGCGGTTTGCGCAGCCGACACCAGGTTTTCTGTCTGCTCAAAGAAGCATGTGGCACTAGAAAAACCCGTCAGATGGGGAATGTCTTGTGCGATCTCAATTGATGTTCTCTCACGATCTATCATAAGACAAATGGCTGGGCAGTAGCGATCGAAACAGCAGCAGTAAATGATCGACGGCGCCGTTTGTTTTTGTGGGATCTCGTCCTGCATCATGTGTGGCTTGATCCGGTATGCGGTGACAGAGGTTTGGCTCGTTGGAGCACGCGAAAGTAGATCAAAGGCACAAGAGGCAGTAGATGTAAACTCCGCTGCGCGGTACGTCTCCCCAATTACTGAACCGGCCTTTGTCGACGGCTCCTTGCGGTTTCCCACAGCTGATTGGAAGATTTAGGCCGGTGGGTTCTGGTATCTAAGACTCAAAAAATGATCACGCGAACTTAGCAGTTTACCTTCATCCACGCTAAATTGGTCCAAATTGCGTCTTCAGGGAGCACGGCTGGCAGTCTCTTGCTGGTATACTTTGGTATATATGTATTCTTGGGCAATTCTCAAGTTTAAGGTGGAATGGGAGCCACGTAGCACACCAACACCAGCGCCGCTGCTGATTCTGCACGGCAGGATAGTGATGATATATTACGGTTGCCGGCTACAGCCTACATATAAATTAGAGTATTTGCTATGGTGTCACATGGAATATAACTTAGGGCTGGTCACCGTCCCGTACACGGAGACTGCCGTACGAAGACAACGGCCGTACGCGTACGGCCGGTCGAACCTCACCCGCAAGGCTTGAACGGACGGACACAACGGGGTGCGTACTGTTTTCCGTCCGGATATATTGTGATTGCCGGTAAAGTCCCTTGTTCTGTATTCCAGCCGGTCGCAAGAAGGGGGGGGATGAAGGAAATTGCTCAGGGTTCTCCTTCGCTATGCTCTGAGGGTGACATCTGAGAAATAAGTTCATGGTTTTCCTCCAGTGTTCCATCTGTATTCCCCCCGTCATCCGTGCCAGACACA
>Ga0247815_10001991_pt1 | contig 15261 bp, 14 predicted proteins | sample UWRJL194509B1_FD_181014 | JGI IMG/M metagenome (GOLD analysis project Ga0247815, IMG submission 181014) | Plant litter microbial communities from Arlington Agricultural Research Station in Wisconsin, United States - UWRJ-L194-509B-1 | ecosystem: Environmental > Terrestrial > Plant litter >...
ACAGATTAAATCAAGAAAAAATACTAAGAATTGAGGGTGCTACGCGCTGCACAAGTTTCGGCGCTCGAGGCTGGTCTGGTTTCGGCCGGCGCCACTTAGGCCCAAAACGGCTGTAAGTTCAGCTCGGCACCCACTCGTGACCACCCTACTCTCAGAAATCTTTCTTGCAGTCTCAAACCAGCTTGCTCCGCCAGTTTCATGCATGGACTTGTGTCTCAACGGTCCACACCACCATCTACTTGCTAATATCCGCATTAATCTCTTGGATTTCCAGTACTAAGCCTGAATAGCTAGCAAGGATTATCTTTTGAAGGGACTGTGTGTCATTATTTAACTTCTCGTAAGCCTATGTAGCGCAACGTCAGCGGTGGGCTCTCCTTTCTTCCAGACCTTTGGCGTTTGGAAAGCTGTTCTAAACGCGTCTGTACCCCTGACATGGAGATTCGCTACCATGCCTCTGCAAGTGAGGTACATAGAGGATGCGTAGCAATTGAAAGTCCACAACGGCAGTGAACTTCATTTCAAACTCGTACTGTACATCCTCGTTATCCTGCTTCTCGTCACGGAGGCCGGCCAGGTTGGCGGGAATAAGGCGTGACGTGGACCGGAGACAGGCAGTTCGGTGACACCAGTTTGCGGTTGTCCTTGCGGAGGTTGGAACCTGTCTAAGCGTTTCCGAACGCCGTCACGGAACCAGCTTGGAACAGCTCCTTGCCAATCCGGCGAGCGGGAAATCACCAATTAATAACCAGACGGCCTTGACCTTGCAGGACCATACTCCTACCCATCTTTGTTTACCCATTTTCTACCCCCGATCACGGAGGTAGATCCCCAGGGCAAATTGGAGTATGTTGCAGGACGGCACTCGTGTCCAGATCTAGATTACCCCTGTGCACCCTGACCGTAGGACGTGGACGCCTCGCCTGTCTTCCTGACACTGCCTCGCACCAGGCATTTGAAACCGAAAATGGCTGCGAATTCGCTAGCATCGACGATAGGGTACCGCTCAGGACGCAAAGCGCCTACATGTGGCCCGATCTCGACCACTTCTACCAATCCTTCAATCTCGAGGACACCCCGTCTTTCAGACAGAGCTACAACAGGATCTCTTTCAGTTGCTCCGACCTTGAAAAAAACCACAGAGGCCGTAATGCGCGCAATACCACGCCGTATAGAGAGCAGTACGCAATCCAAATTGCTCAAGTCCACCCTCAGAATGGCCACAAATAAACCACTGCCGAAAATACCATGCCTTCCAGAGGACACACGCCTCAATCCTCTCGGATCGATTTCAGAGGACAACGCGCACGGTAGACCCATAGTATCGAACGACAACTCAAATACGAACACTGTCTACGGTCCAGTACAGAAGGTTATAAACAACAACCCAATCACGAACTTGTTCATCCAGGGAGTGATACTCGATAACCCTGTAAGATCTCTCAGGGCCACGTGAATACGTTGCTTGCTGATCAACTCCATGTCAGAACGCTCTACAAATCAAGATTTCCGCTGGTTAGAGACTGTGTTACACGATGCTCGGCTCTACTGAAACTTGACAGACCTCAAACCATGTTATGTTCCACAGGCTCTCTACGACGCACAACTCGCCACTGGCTGCATGAATGGCACACGCGTTAATCTCCTTTGCGAGATCATGGATTGGATCAAAGATCCAGAGGCCCAGAGCATTTTTTGGCTCACCGGATGGGCGGGCACTGGCAAAAGCGCAATTGCTTGGACCATCTGCTCGCGTGCCAGGGATGACCCCGAAGTCGTTCTAGGTGGAAGTTTTTTCTTCTCACGATCTTCCAGCTCGGCGGCACAGCGTGACGTGCGATACGTGATTGCCACGCTTGCCCAGGTCTTGGCACGTCAATCAGATGTCTATGGTCAAGCACTCGCCGACGAACTCTCCCACGATCCGGACATTCTGCACAAGCACATCTCTGTCCAAATCGAGACGCTTCTCTCCAAACCACTGGTCGCACTGGCGAGCTCGCCCGTGCCCATTGTGTTTGTTATCGACGCGCTTGATGAGTGCGGCGGCCAGTCAACCAGCGACAGTGCCTTGAACAATTCCAAGGTCCACCACATCATCTCCGAGATGCTTCAGGCATTGATAGCACTCTCCCGTGGCGATGTCAAGTTTCCGGTCAAGTTTTTGATCACCTCGAGACCAGAAACGCACATTCGTGACACTTCCGTTTCAGATGACGAGTTCAGCAAGGTTTTGCGACTGCACACGGTGGACATGGAACAGGTCGCAGCGGATATCCGTTTCTTCATCGCCGCAAGGCTCTTGAAAACGCCAAAATTGCGCGCATGTTTCACGAGCAGGCATGTTGACATGCTCACGCAGCAATGCGGCGGTCTTTTCATTGTTGCAACAACCGCCCTGACGTACACTTTCGAGAGCGGAAATGACGCTGCGCCGATGAGGTTCAAAAATGTGCTCAATGCCTCTCAGAATGGCCTTAGCACCGAAGCCGCGGCACCACTGGATCGTATGTACACTCTGATCCTGGAAGATGCAGCGAGAGTGGACAAATTAGGGAGCGAAGGGCTGTCTACAATGTTGCAGTTGCTTGCTGTTCTATTGTCGACCCGAATAATGCTCTCTGTTGCGGCCGTGGCCGATCTACTAGGACTGCCGACCGAGGATGTACGCGCCACCCTATCCCGTCTTCACGCCGTCGTCCATGTTCCGGACGATGACGATGAACCCGGTCTGCGCACACTACATGCCAGTTTCGGTGACTACATCTCGCGCCGAGCGCCTAGTCACATCCAGATCTCAAGCTCAGCCAGCCACGAGGTTCCCGCGCGCGCGTCTGTCCGTGTTATGGCAGAGCGCCTCCACTTCAATATTTCACAGAGTCGCTCTTCATACGAACCCAACCCCCCTAAAACACCCTCGGACATCACACTGTCGCTTCAGTACGCATGTACCCAGTGGGTCTACCATATCGCCAGCTTGCCAGATCCATCTGCGCTGGATGACTTGCTCAGCAACATCTTTTGCCCGAGATTCCTGTTCTGGCTCGAAGTCATGAGCGTGTTGGGACAGGTTCAGCGTGCCGCTGCAATGCTCCACTTCATCAGTGTAACGGTGCGTCAATCAAGCTCCCAGCGATTATACCGGTTACTCATGTAGACCTGCAGGTGGAAAATCCAGATCTTTCTCAGTTTTTCCGCGACGCCAACTCGTTTGTCGCTTCGTCCAGCGAGGCAATTGAGCGCAGTGCATCGCATATATACGTTTCGGCGCTCTCGTTCGCGAACAAAGGCGCCGCTATCTACAAGACATTCGCCCCTAAATGCACCGGACTGGCTTGCGTTGACGTGACTGGCATTGATACCCACGGCGGACGACTCGTTATGACATTAAACGGCTACGAGGGTTGTGGGACTGCGCTTGTCTACTCTACAGATGGCCTGCTTATCGCTTTGGGCTCCGATTATGGTACGGTACACGTTTGGGACACGCGCAGTGGAGAAGAAACAGTCTCTCCACTGCGATGTGGAAGCGAGCCCGTGACCGCTGTTGTCTTTGTCCCCAACGGAACAAGCGTTGTCGCAGGCACTAAAACTGGAAATGTGTGCGTTTGGAGTCTGCCGGCTGGCCAGTCAACCATGCAGCAACTCGTGGGTCACTCTGCGGCAGTAGTGGCTTTGGCGCTATCATCAGACAGCTTATTCCTCGCTTCAGCGTCTCGGGACCGGACAGTACGCGTCTGGATACTTGCAACAGGAAAGTTGCACGCAGTGTTCAACGGTCACGATGATCCCACAAAGGGCATCGCAGTCTCTCCAGAAGGCGAGGTCACGACTTCTGGCCAGTACTACTTCAAGACTAACGAGCCTCCCGAGAGGTACCCGCGTGGGAAGCATCACTTCCGGGTTTCGAAGACTGGGCGGTCCATGGCGTTAGTCGACGGCGAGAATATTCTCCTATGGACGCAGCAGAATCAGGATGAGCCGTCTTTGATCCGCCTGGAGGGTCACACGGCCACGGTGCGCTCGGCGGCCATTTCTCCCAACAGATCATACGTAGCCTCGGCTTCCAACAATGGCAACATCCGTATTTGGGATGTTGGGAATGGCTCGTCGCAGTCAGAATCAGTCGTTCCGCCGCTCGACTTGGCACCACTGTGGCGGGTATTGTCGTTCGAAGGTGTCAACATGGTATCTGCTCTTGCTGACGGTTCTCTGTCCGCATGGCGCGCGAACATTGGCGAGACAGAATTTCCGCCTCTGGCGATGTACGGTCTCGATACAGCTACTTTGGCGATCTCGTCCGATGGGCACTTGCTTGTCACAGGATCTGAGAATGGAACTGTTCAATTATGGAACGCGTTGACGGGAGAAAAGATCGGCGAGCCTCTGCCTGGCAACAAAGCCACTGTTGCAGGATTGATGTTATCGAGCAACGCACGATGGCTGTCATGGATAACTGAACCCACGGATCCCAACCGCCTTGCAGGCACAAGATACGAGATTCATATCTGGGACGTCAGTCTATGCCAGAAGACCCACCACTTTCATCTTCCAGAAGCGTTCATTGATTATTGTTTTCAATGGAGACGCGATCGCAACGGCTGCTGGAAGCATGCACCATCAGACATTGTGGACATTTCTGCCGACGGTCGGCTGATCGCGGCAGGAGATACACAAGGCGCAATCACGCTCTGGCACATCAAGTCGAATATGGAGGCATATGAGCAATTTGGAATATCAGAGTTGACATACTCCGTCAGGTTCTCACCCGATAGTACACACATTGCGTCGGGCAGAAACATCTGGAACATCAGCACCGGGCAGTTGGTTTTCAGGCTCGCAGAACACACTGGTCCAGTGACCAATGTTATCTACTCTCCAGACGGCCAAATTATCGCCACTGCATCGGAGGATGAAACCCTTCATCTTTGGGATGCGAAGACGGGCGTGTCTGTTGCGGTGCTGAATGGGCACCGAGCCTCCGTGAAGCTACTACGATTCGCCAACGATGGGTCTCTTGTTTCGGGTTCCGACGACGGCACCATCTGTGTCTGGGATGTAAACGCGGCTCGCTTGCTGTATCAACATTCGGAGGATGTTGAGGATGACGTCACGGCACTTTCCGCTGCCACATTGAAGGACGGATGGCTGACGGGTCCATTGGGCGAGTTGTTGCTTTGGGTTCCAACCGAGTACCGCCCATACCTGCAGAGGCTGCCGTGTATACACCGAGTGGATAGCCAGCGCGTTGTTGTCAAGGTGGGTAGTGATGCTTGGCACCGTGGACAGAACTGGACCGTGTGCTGGCGTGGAGGCGAGTTAAATGTTTCCGATACCGTGTAGCATCGTTGTGATTGTTCGTGAGCTTTGCTCTCTCCCCTTCTCTGGCTCTTCGCACTGATATCAGACCTGTATATGATCGTCTCTACTGTTTTTGAAGTTGAGACTTTCCGGTTCAAGATGGAAGGAAGTAAAGCAAATGACTGAGCGTGACTCTCGTGGGCCTATGACAGATCAGCCGTTAGGTAACCAAACATTTCAAAAGCATGAGTATACAAGGATCTAAGCCTAACAACGCTGGAATAATGTACGATAGTTGGGCGTGTTCGGATAGGCTGGTGCGGAAGTCGCGGGACAAGGTGCAATTGCCCAAAAATAACGACAAAGCATGCATAATACACAGGCACTAACGAAGAAGATAGGAATGATAAGGTGAAAAATAACAGTGTTTGGCGTCTTGCAAGGTGTGCCCAGCCCAACGCGTACACATGCGCGCCTGTGTCATCTCCAACGGCGCGTATGCATTCCTGATCTTGTCGGCCCGTTCATTTGGCGGGACCAGCGTCGGGCCGGTGTCGGCCACCGACGTAGATGGTTAAAGGTGCACTGAGGAGTACCGACGATGAAAGTTTGGCAACAGCAAGAAGGCATTTGATCATGAACTGCCCGACGACGAAGATCGAAACGTTCGCCTCGGTCGGAATCACAGTCTCCATCATCACCTCCCCGTTACCCGAGCCGAACGCCGCTTCGCTAATTCGTACGACGTAGATCACTTCTATCTCCTAGTCCGCCTCGTCGGCAAGGTGAAAGTGTGGTAATGTTGACGTGCGATTGTTCAAGTGGAATCGACGTCACGGTCGGCGGGCGCGTTGAAGGTCTACGCGTCAAGAGGAAGGCCATAGATGCACGCCGCGAACATCGAGCCGTAGGAGAAGAAGTTCGTAATCGATGACCGGTGACTCAGCCTACGCCACTAGTGGTTCAAAGTGACACACTGCGCGTCATACATAGGCATCGGTGGGTAGATTGGATGAGGTATCGTCCAATGGGTCTGGCTACCGACGGGGTCTGCGGGTGCGGCGAAGAGCTGTAGGTACTCCGGGAGCAGGTGTAACAGTGTGTCGGGGTACTGCTTCCCTGAAGTGCCAGGGGACGCGGAACTGGCCTACGCGAGCTGCGGCGGCGAGGCTGGTCCGAGCGATGCGTATGCGTATGAAGCGTGACCGGAGTACTGCATGAGCGCGTCTGCCCAATAGTTGTTGTATGTCTGCACAGGCATCGGTAACACAACGGCGAGGCTCGCTGGCTATTGGTCTGCGTCAGGAGCGACGATTGACTCTTGCTCGACAGCTTCCTCGTCCATCCAGTTCTCGGTGCAAAAGTTGGCCATGAAGACGCCGTATCGGCGACACGTCAGGCGCGATGTGACTTGGAGGAAGACGCGGGTCCCGTGCGCAGACAGTACACGTCGAGGCGAGGATCGGCGTGCTGACAGACGCGAATGGTGACGACGGTGTGCTCGAAGACGGCGGACTCGCCCCGAGTCGGGGACTCCATGATGAAAGTGCCGACCATGGTGCGCTGGAATGCTGCGAGAGAACGGTCTACGCGGCGTCAGCGCTCGCAGCAAAGCACCTGGCCAGATAGGTGGCGCCGAGAATTGTTCGTATGAAATAGCTTACCTAGGCGTTATCTGCGGCGGCGAGTGTGTGCCGAGACGGAAATGGCGATGGGCGGCGAAGAGAGTACAAGATCTGCAATGAACTGGGTCAGAAGTAGCACAAGAAAACTCGCAAGGTACGACTTGCCGTCGCTTATTTCGTACTCGTGCGGCCCTAAATGGCGAGGGATGCGGGCGTCGCTCACGTCGTCGTCCGACTGATACGTATGTGCGCCGGCGCCGGCGACGCGAGCGCGGCGTCGCGGTGGAGCCCGTGGTCGCTATGCTTCTAAACCGATCGTGCAAGACCTTACCACAATACAACCAAACAACATCAGCAAGCTGGCCCCAGTCACACAAGCGCAACAGGAAAGCATACACACCTTCAATTAATCACTCATCGCGTAGGCACGAAGCGAGTACCAGCCAAGGATGCGCGTCAGGGCCGGAGATTGAAGACAGCAGGCTTTGGGAGGTAGGTTTGAGAGACGAAGGAGTTGAAGAAGGGGCGTCGGCGCGTCTGCTCAATTGACCTCGGCGCTCCGACCTCGCGCTTGTAGGCATTTCGTGTTCACGTCCGGTTCCGATTTCACTGGTCCCGAGTACGGAGATGCGAACTCGGCCTATGACTGCCATGGCTTGTTGATGTCACCCTTTAGGCTGTATTCGTAAGCGGACCGTTGCCTTTCACCATTTAGGTTGGGCGAGCGGGGATACGAAGAGAACGCATGGGAAGGATGTTGGAGGTTGGAGGTGTACGATATCCGCGACGTTCAAGCCTGATCGAGGAAGACGTGGGCGACAGTACCAGTGCCACTGTCGAGCTGATCATGCCTTGCCACGCGGATATCCATCTCCATTTCGTCATCATCATGCGACCCGAAAGCAGCCTCGAGTGTTTGGACGCCATACCACTCGAACGAGTTGAATTTCTCCTGGACTGACACGCCACTGTTCTCATATCTCGGACGCGAGACATCTACGCCACCACCAGCGAGCATGCTGACGGTGATTGAATCATGAGGAAGACCGTGCGTGAATGCGATAGACGTCAAGCTGTAGAGCACAGGTGCCACTGGCTGGTGGCGGTTCGACTGTTCCTCCTCCTGCTGCTTCAAGCAGGGTTGCTCGAAGCGAGGCGGGAGTGCGTAGAGAACACCGGGCGGGCCGTACATGATGTACGGCATGGGCGGGTGGAGCGGTTGTGGTCGAGTCCAGCCGGACAGGCCGTCATTGACGTCTGCGGGCGCAGCGGGGGGAAACTGCTGCACAGGCGAACCGGGGTACTGTTGCACGGGGGTGCTCGGTTACGCTGGGCTGCTGTACATGGCTGCGGATGGGAGTTGGGCCGGGCCGCGGGTACGCGTAAGCGGGGTAGACGGGGTACTGCGGGACTGTGTAGGCGAGATAGCCGCTGTGAGGCCGGACGGGCTGCGGTGCCTCGACGACGGGACTTGACGGGTGCTGCTCTGTGGCGGAAACACCGAGAAGCTCTTACTCAGCGTCCTCGTCCTCGGTACGGAGCTTGGTCATGGTGATAGCGCCGCCAACCACGCGCCAATCGGGATGAGGTTCACGAGCCTTGGGCGGACGGGAGAAAGACGCGGGAGAGGTGCGCAAACGGAGGGTGTCAGAACACGCATCGGCGTGACCTTGTGCTGGACGTGGCTGACGGTGACGGCGGGCTGGACGAATGGGTGCTCATCCTGGGTCGGTGCCTGCTCGACCTCCTCGATAACGGCGCTGGTCGCGGTGTGGTCGGACGTAAGGCTGAGGCCGAAGTGGCGTCAACACTTGCAGCAGACACCTGGCCAGAAATGAGCGCCGGGAGTTATCCCTGTGCCTGGACGCCGGATGCAATGTGGGACATGCGCGGCTGGCGGAAGGAACATCGCGACGGGAGCTAGAGGAGCGTTCGAGGGTTGCGAGGAACTGTGTCAGAAATACTGCAGAAAGACAGGCGAGGTCCGACTTACGGTCGCAGAAGTCGTGTTCAAGTGATCATTTGGGCGGCCAAAGTCGCGCAGATCGTCATGGAAGCAACGGAGGGCCGCATTTGCGCTTAGACGAAGCGAGCGCGTCGTCCAGTCGAATCGAGACGCATATTACGCCAGAAAGCAGGGCCGATACTGTTCCAAGTAGATCACGCAATGGAAAGCGATAAGCGTGCAAGGAAATTCAGTCAGTATGCTGGTCGAAACACAAGGATAGGACGAAAACTCACACACTTGACACAATCGCTCGCCGCGCCTGCACTTAGTCGAGACACGAAAGGAAGCCTGGTTGGGATTTGATAGCGAAGAGGCAGATGGGGTACTCCTAGAGGCGAAGTTCCGTAGAACGAGAGTTAAAGAGGCGCGTTGACGCGTCAGCCTAATTCAGCCGCGGTCCGCACCGAGCCGAGTCTTACTGCACAAGTTCGACCTGGTACTGTCCCAGCCGTGATCATCATACTCTCAGAAACTTATCTCACATTGTCGACTGAGATCTCTCCTGCCGACTTCTAGCATAACCTTGTGTCTCAACGATCTACGTCACCTTCTTCGGAGTCTGCCTGCTAACATCCACGTCACGCTCTACGATCTTCACAGGCACTGAGCCGTTATTGTCACGCAAGATCCCCAACAGCTGAAGCAGATATTTATATATCGATCTTGCAAGTCCTCATTCCTCACGCACTAATGATGCAGATATTTCATTTCTTAAGGACGGGCCGAACTGGTCTACAATGGATGATCCAACGTACGTGGTCGGTTTCCTGAAGTTTATTACTGATGCAACAGTGCACCAGCTTTTCCCTAGCTTGGGTTTCACGGCATTGCCCCACACCTACGTCAATAACCTTGGCCACTAAGGTTCTTATCAAAGGTAAGCACCCTGCCTCCAGCCCGATTGTGAAGCTTACAAGAAGAAGGTCAATCAGGTACGCGAAGTTGAATCTCAAGTCTAATACCTTGAACCCGGCAGGACAGAGTCGGGCAGAACGGTACTCTTCTCCCAATTGAGCCTCGCTATTTAGCGGCCGCCTGTTGGCTGCAACACGTGTGCCCCTTGCTTGTCTTCCTGCCATCCTCAAGCTCGATATCCGACTTCAACTCGAAATGGCTTCAACCGATCAGCCGTCAAAGATACCACGCCGACCAGAGCGCGCCACGAAGCCGAAGTCCCTGACACCTGCTCCGATCACGGCATCAGCAATCAGCGCTTCACCAACAAGCATACCACGTCGTCTTGACCGCGCAGCACAGTTGTCTCCACCATCTACTCCAACCCTGAAAACGGCTACACCGGCCCGATTGTCCAAGATACCACGCCGCGCGGAGCGCACCGACCAACCCATAACTCCCAAATTTACTTCGAAGGTGATCGAACAGGCCCCTCTGTCAGAGAAGCTGCTCAGCCCTGAGGCTTCTGGACATCTTGCTGTCGAGCTCAAGTCCTCAATCGTCACGCCGAAGCCGACTGTGTCCAACGGCAACTCGAACGTGAATACCGTGGCTGGCTCAGTACAGACACTCAACAGTAACAACTACAATCACAATCACAGCACGATCACAAATATATACGGGCCCATGCCAAATGAATCGGTACACTCTGGTAATTTCGCTTGGTCATGTCACCTACTGACGAATACTACCTCAGGAGACGGTCCAAGTCAAGATCTGTGCTGGTCCGTGACTGTCCAATATAGAACGTGACCGCGGTTGACGTTCGATAGACCTCAAGCCACGTTACGTTCCGCAGGCTCTTTACGACGCCCAACTCGGCTCAGGCTGCATGGAAGGCACCCGCGTCAAGATTCTCAATGATATCATTGACTGGATCAAAGATCAGAGCGCGCAAAAGATCTTTTGGCTCACCGGATGGGCCGGAACAGGCAAGAGCGCCATCGCCTGGACGATCTGCTCACGCGCAACCAATGACCCCGAGGTCGTTCTAGGTGGAAGTTTCTTTTTCTCGCGTTCCGCTAGTTCGGCGGCACAGCGCGATGTGCGATGCATGATCCCCACGCTTGCTCAGGTCTTGGCGCGTCAATCTGATTTGTTCAGTCAGGCCCTCGTTGACGAGCTGACTCGCGATCCAGATATCTTGCACAAGCAGATATCTGTTCAGGTTGAAAAGTTGCTCTCGAGGCCACTTTTTGCACTCTCCAGCTCACCTGTACCAATTGTATTTGTCATCGATGCTCTTGATGAGTGCAGTGGTCATTCGACCGGCGACGGGGATCTGGATGACGACGGCACGCACCGTATCGTCTCCGACATGCTTGACGCTCTTGTTTCCATCTCCAATTCTAACGTCTATCTACCGGTCAAGTTCCTGGTCACATCGAGACCGGAGACGTACATTCGGGACACTTCCGTTTCGGATCACGAGCTCAGCAAAGTTCTACGCTTGCAGACCGTCGATATGAAGCAGGTTACGGCGGATATTCGTTTATACATCGCCACAAAGCTCCTGAGCACGCCAAGGCTGCGCGCACGGTTCACAACCAGTGATGCAGATATGCTCGCTGAGCAGTGTGATGGCCTCTTTATCGTTGCAACAACTGCGCTGAAGTACACGTTCGAGCGCGGCAATGACGCTGCAGCGACGAGGTTCAGGACTATGCTCAACGCCTCTCGTAACGGTCTGAGCACGGGAGCCGCTGTGCCACTTGATCGCATGTACACCCTGATCTTGGAAGATGCTGCCAGAGTTAACGAGCCAGGGGGCGACGAGCTGGCCGCAATGTTGAAATTGCTCGCTATTCTCTTGTCCAACCGAATGTTACTCTCCGTAGTCGCGTTGGCGGAACTTCTGGGCCGACCGATTGACGAAACACGTGCAACCTTATCCCGCCTGCACGCTGTCGTTCACGTTCCCGAAGATGATGGCGATCCCGGTCTACGCATCCTGCACGCCAGCTTTGGGGATTACATCTCCCGTCGAGCCCCAAGACACATACAAGTTTCAAACCCGGATAGTCATGAGATTTCCGCGCGCGCGGCCATTCGTGTCATGGGAGAGCGCCTGCACTTCAACATCGCGCAAAGCCACTCGTCATACGAGCCCAATGCTTCTACCACAGCTTCTGGAATCACGCTGTCGTTAGAGTACGCATGCACCCAGTGGGTTTATCACGTCGTGAGCTTGCAAGATCCATCTGCGCTGGATGGAATGCTCAGAGATATATTTTGTCCGAGGCTCCTGTTTTGGCTCGAGGTGATGAGTATGTTGGGACAGGTTCAGCGCGCCGCTGCGATGCTCTACTTCATTGGTGTAACGGTGCGTCAAGAAAGTTCACAATGGTACCATTGGTCGCTCATGAGACGAGTAGGTGCGGACGCCGGAACTATCGCAGTTTTTCCGCGATGCCAACTCATTTGTCGCTTCGTCCCGCGAGGCGATCGAGCGGAGTGCACCACACATATACCTTTCGGCGCTCCCATTTGCGAACAAGAACGCCGCGATTTACAAGATGTTTGCCCCATCATGTTTCGGGCTGGTTTGCGTTGATGTGACTGGCCTTTCTCCTCACGGTGGACGACTTGTCATGACATTGAAAGGACACGGTGGCAGTGTCACTTCGGTATCCTACTCTGTGGATGGTCTCTTTCTTGTTTCAGGCTCTGATGATGGCGCTGTGCGTGTTTGGGACACACGTAGTGGAGAAGAAGCTATTTCTCCACTGCGAAGTGGAAGCGGGCCGGTGACCTCTGTTGCATTTGTTCCTAACGGAAAAGGCGTAGTAGCTGGTACAGGAACTGGAACAGTATGCAGCTGGAGTCTTCTGGTTGGCCAATCAACCATGAAGCAGCTTGTTGGCCACTCTGGAGCTGTACTTTCTGTGGCCATATCGTCAGACAGCCAATTCCTCGCCTCGGCGTCACTTGATCGGACTTTGCGCGTCTGGAATTTTGCTACGGGACAGTTGATCACGGTGTTGAACGGCCACGAGGACCCCACAAAAGGAATAGCAGTTTCTCCGAATCGCGAGGTCACGACTTCTGGTTCTTACTATTTTGGAGCAAAGGAACCGCCTAGACGCGGCCTGAAAGGGCCAATACACTGTCGGGTTTCAAATACTGGTCCGTTCATGGTGTCGGTCGAGGACCAGAATGTCTGCCTATGGACACATCAAAATCAGGATGAGCCATCTTTGATGCGCCTTGAAGGTCACACAGCTGCGGTTCACTCGGCCGTCATATCTCCTAATAGCTCATATGTAGCCTCAGCATCTGACGATGGCACCATCCGTATTTGGGACATTGGGGTGGGAACGAGTTGGTTCGGTCTGCATCAGCCGGATCGCCGCTCGGAAGGGAACCAAAACTGCAGGCCATGTCGCCTGAAGGGGCCAACATCGTATACACTATTGATGACAGTTCAATTGGTGTTTGGAGTGTGAAAGTTGGCGAGCCAAGGCTTTCGCCACTGGCAGAGCGCGTCTTCAGTTTACTATCTTGGGCTATCTCGTCAAATGGGAACTTGATTGCCACTAGGTCTTGGAGCGAGACTCGCCTATGGAATGCACATACGGGAGCACCAATTGGTAGGCCACTGCGTGGTAGAGAAATCTTGCAAACAAGTACGACAAACTTGATCTTCACATCCGACGACCAACGGCTCGCATTGGTTACTCTCCTCGTAGCTAAAACCACGACTAGGAGCATTCAAGGTTGTGTAATTGTTGTTTGGGACGTCAAGACCGGCCGGGAGGTGCATAATCTCCTACTGCCACCGATACTTGCAGATATGATGTTTACGATCAAAACTCCGACATCTGCAAACTATGTGGACATTTCGTCTGACGGTCGGTCAGTGGCGGTCGGAAACGGAGTTGATGTGATTCTGCTTTGGCAGATCAAGTCCAATCTGGAAGCACTCGAGCCACTTCGAGCAGCAAAGTCGGAATACCGGTACTCTCTGAGGTTCTCCCCCGATGGTGAGCATCTTGTATCGTGTGGAGAGAGTAACAGCGCCCGCATCCGGAACATCAGCACAGGTCAATTGGTCTCCGAGCTTGCAGGACACACTGGCCCAGTGACCAGAATTATATACTCTCCAGACGGGAGGCTCATCGCCACTGCATCTAAAGATAAAACCATTCGTCTATGGAATGCAATGACGGGCATGTCTGCGGCGACACTGGATTGGCATGGAGCCTCAGTACAGCTGCTGGGATTCGCTGACGCTGGATCCCTTGTTTCTGGCCATGAAGACGGGACCATCCGGGTCTGGGATGTGAACGCAGCTCGCTTGCTGTTTTCAGAGGATGCCGAGGACGACTCCAGGACGTTTTCGGCTGCTACCCTCAAAGATGGATGGCTAATAGGACCATTGGGCGAGCTGCTAATGTGGATTCCAATTGAGTACCGCGCTTACTTGCATATACCACCCTGCACGCAGATAGTTGCTAATCAGCGTGTCTCCATCAAGTTGGGAGAGGGTGGTTGGCATCGTGGCCTAAACTGGACATCCTGCTGGCGCGGAGGGGACTCGAAAACCGTCTCTGATGCCGTGTGGCAATGTCGTGACCTTTCGTGATATTTTGCTGTTTGTTCTCTCTTGCCGTCTACAGTAAAACAGCTCACAATACAATCAACCGTTTTGCAATTTCGCACATTTTGAATGCCCCTGGGCTCAGATCCAGTATGCGCAGTGAGACAGACAGCTCAAAATGCAATTTTCAACTTTCAATCGGTTGTGAGCTGCCGATTGCATAAGCGGATGCCTGGTTTTGCGGCCCGGGAAGCAATGTTCTACTGTATTGCATCTTGTCAAATTTAAATATTTATTTATTTGTTGTTCGCAAAGTAATGACTTCTTGGTTCGAGATGGGGAGAAGTGTGAGCGAGGAGCCAGTGAGCGCAGACCACGCCGAATGTCCGAAATTAACGCAATTGGATCAGACTGTGAGCATGGAAATGCGGTAATCGATGACTGCACGTCGTGTTCGGACTGCGAAAAGACCGGTAGTCGTGGTAGGCGGGTTTAGTACATCGCTATTCAATGTCTCGCGACGATCGGCTAGCACGCCTATTGATACGCGCTACGCCCTGACAGAGCACAGGGCGCAGTCCACGAACCGAGGTCTGTGTGCACAGCCCGAGGATGAAGAGAGCGTGGGACGGCACACCTGCTCCTGCTTCTGAATGTGGTTGGCGATGACGGTTGGCTCGTCCTCGTCCTTAAACTGCCCAGACTCCTCACCCTCAATGTGCACAATTTGTACGAGCGGTGGAACGAATTCTGGGTGAATAATTATGTAGACAAGGCTGCCTATCGTACAATATATGAGTAGAACACTGTGGTTCAGCTTTATTATGTTCTGG
>Ga0247815_10001992_pt1 | contig 15258 bp, 18 predicted proteins | sample UWRJL194509B1_FD_181014 | JGI IMG/M metagenome (GOLD analysis project Ga0247815, IMG submission 181014) | Plant litter microbial communities from Arlington Agricultural Research Station in Wisconsin, United States - UWRJ-L194-509B-1 | ecosystem: Environmental > Terrestrial > Plant litter >...
CCACCTGGAGGACCAGAGGCCAAGTTCCATACCCAAACGCCGGTGCCCACGACGGCCAAAGGCACGCAGTGAGTCAAGTCGTAGACCAGCGCCTCCAAGTCATCCACCGTCCACCGGATACCAAGTGACAAGCTCCATACGACAACTCACGTTCTCGAGGAAGAAGGAAGAGAAGAAGACCCCTCAGATTGACTCTCAGATTTTCTCCGAAATCCCATGCATGGCGTGCGGGCGGGTTCTGTACCCGAGGGAATTTTGACGTGTGACAGCGGCGCTAACATGACGACGACCAACCGAGCCAGACCCGGCGTTGGTATTGAGCGCTGAGCCGCCGTCCCTGCGCGCTCGGGCGTGATTAATTTCTCGACGTCGAGATCGGCTTATTGTCTTGTGTGTCGACATTTTGGGATTGCGTTGCTGTGCGAGTTGACGCGGGAACGGCTTCCGTCATGTAGCTTACCATTTTGGTGGTATAACCAGCAGAGTTGATGGCTTTGGACAGCCACCTACGACTTAACGTATAGTTGTGCACCAGCAACCAGCCGACATTGAGTATCGGATTTTCCCGACGTTTTCCAAGCGTCAACTGGTTGGCCTCAGTGATCGGTGTTGCGTAGAAAGGTGGATGAGGCATTAAGATATAGAGTCATAAAATCACATCAATTAATTGCTTTGAGTCATTCCGTGGATCACAGAATGGCAAAAAGGAATGATCTGCAGCATAGTGTAGGCCATACGGTGTTCTTGCGGCAAGCATCTCCGCGATCAATTCTGAATGCGGTCGAAGGCTCGCATTAAGCCTGGTCGGTGTTTCGCAATCGGGTTGCAACTTACATGCCCAATCCCTGCCATCCAAGTCCCCTTCATAGAGACAAAGTCGCACGTAATGTCGAGTCGTTTTGTCATACTCCTCATGCAGGGCCTGCTCCACGCTTATCTCCTTCGACAATGCAAATGTCAGTATTGTTGGTCTTCTTTACTAGACCACGATAGGATACGGGTGTTTTCTGATGAGGAAATACCGGCAATCTCGACGTACAAAAGCTGCGGACGCTCCAACTGTTTCCTCCCACCTCGTCGACCTACTTGATCCTTTCCGCCCTCGCCTCAAATCCCCATGGCCGAGGCTCAGGCATATGTCAGCAGATTTGATGTAAGCTCTGCTTTCCAACGCCTTGCCGTGCTCCACCGCTTACTTCGTGCTTCTCGCCTGCAGATGTTCTACAGCGATACTATCGATGGGAAACATTATAGAGCGGTTCCAGAACTCAACGGCGGAAGCAACAACGTCAATGCCGGCTTCGGCGGCAAGTACATTTGGATCGTTCCACGTTGAACGTATGACCCAGCCGGCGCGGCCCGTGGTTTCCGTGTGTCGGTCACTGATACCGAGTTGATTGGCGGGCCGCCGAGAAACCTTGCCATGGGTTCCGGTGGGAAGTTCAGGTGATTCAGAATCTCAGAAGGCTTTGGGAATGACCAGACACTCATGAGACCGTATAGGTACATTCATGCAGATTATAGCGGCTCGAGGCCTGTTGTTGAGCTTGCGCTTCTGCGCTCGCGCGAAATTTGGACGACCCCGCCGGATGGGTGGGACGAGATCACAAAGGATATCAATGCGGAACGTGGTGGGGACTTCCTGTATCTTGTCTATAAGTACGCTAAGTGAAGATCCTTGGAAGCCGCGGGTCTTTGTAATTCATCATCGCATTTGCAATGATCTCAAGAAAGAAAGAAGTGGGAGAATATAATAGAGGGAAAGGTTGATTCGCCCTATCACCCACGTCGCTCCGTGCGCGAAGATGACCTGGCATAGGTGAGCGAAATATCTCAAACATACATCAATCAGCCTCTTATCTATACACAAGTATCGGACGGCTACATGTTGTGTATCCACTGAGGAATTCCGCATGTCTCTTGTCCCAGTTAAGCGAGCAGTAAGTTAGGTCTCTCGGTTATCTGAGCACTCACAGATAACTACGCATTGCACCTAAACCGCATCCCCAGTGGTCCTGCGATCTCCCGCACAATTCACATATTCACGCGTCTCTTTTTCGGAAATGCAGAAGTCGACGCTGTTGGTCACGAGCGTGTAATAAGGCTGCGCTGCGATGGAAAGTGCCGCGTTGCCGGAAGATCTAGACGTACAAAAGCTGCGGAACCTTTGATTGTTCATCTTCTGCCACGTCGTTCACACCCGCTTTATTTTTTCCACCCTCCTAGCCATCGGTTTCAGATGGAGCAGTCCTATATCACCGGAATCGACGCAAGCTTATTGTCCCTGTACCCTGACGTGGCTCTCCGCTTACCCAACGATTCCTCACCCGCAGATCATCTACGGCGAGCCTCATGATCAGGTACCCCGTGATGTGGTTCGAGAAGTAAACGATCAAAGCTGCAACATCAATGAAGGTTTCGGCGACGAGTTCGTCTGGATCGTTCCGAGATTCTCGACAGACCAAGCCCAAGCCATCCCCAATTTTATCATCAAGATTCTCGACGACCAGCTCGACGGATGTTCAGACGTCGCCATGGGCTCCGGTGATCAGTACAGGTATGTTTCAACTTCAGAATCTGGGCAGGCTCAACATGAGTTCAAATTTTCATGAAATTGGGCAGATATATTCTTGCTGCCCCGCCCGATGCTCACGGCCCTTGCGCTACCGAGATGGCACTTCTGCGCTCAGACTTTGCCCTCGATCACCCGCCAACACCGTACTGGGACTGGATCTCGTCTGACATCAATGCAGGACGTGGAGGCTATTTGTATATTCTCGTCAAAACCGATTGGCTCTAAGATACTTGTAGCCACCGTGGGTTTATAATTTGAGGATCGTATAGAAATGAAGGAACACATTTGAGGGTAACGCGGAAGGTCATCAGTAGAGCAGAGACGGGCAAAGAGCTTGCATGGACCACGCCAGATGAAATGAGTTAGGTTTCATGAGGCTCAGGAATGGTCGGCTGAGTGAATTGGGTTGAAGAAGACGTGCAGGTGTGCAACAACGATCTGCGGCTTCCGTCTTTGTACCAGCTAGAAGCAGCGCTGGATTCAGGCCTGCTTGCAGATTGTGGTCGATGTAGACGTATGAGACGAAACCCTCAATCCTCCTTCGCGTGCAGAATGTAGGTTGGTTTGCAAAGCAATGCCAAGGGCATGGCAGTGCGACATTTCTATGATCGCCAATTCTGCGTCATGCTCAGTACGTGTTACAACTGGCCTTCGTAACCGGGCAACATCAGGTGGACAAATTTTGGGCAGTCGTGCAAGGTTCGTACCGGTTGAGTCAGCGACCGAGCATAATTACGGGCGGCGCACAAAGATACGGGTACAACTAATGTAGAGGCAATTTGGACGTGGATAGTGTCTATGTGTCGTGCGTGGTGATTCACAAGTGATGGTGTAAACGGAGAAGTTTGACGAACCGGTACGGGATCTTGAGCTATTGAGATGTACGATATTGGATCTCAAGCAGATGAAAGGATGTATCTATATAGTGTGAGTAGCGGAGTCCTTGCGCCAGCATGAAGTCCAACTCTTCCCAGAGTACCAGCCGTCACTCCCACCTGTGACAGTAACAAGATGCTTCCCAATCCTCAGTGGGCAGGGAGGGATTCGTATCTGCAGGTGCTCGCGATAATCGGCAGGCACCCACAACAACAACTCATCCGATGACCCCACCAGCCATTGCCCCTTGAAAGTGGCAGAGGCAAGAGCTGAGATGGGATCTCTAGCTCTGTTTGAGCGTAGGGTGTAGTCTGCGCTCATGTCCCAAACACGAATCGTCCTGTCAACGGAGCCGGACACAATGTACCGCCCGTCGGGTGTGAACGCCACAGACCGTACCCAGGCTGCGTGTCCGCAGAGCACAGAAATCAACGCGCCGTTTGATTCTTTCCACAAGCAGACAGTGTGGTCCAGCGACCCACTGCAAATGAGCTCGCCGTTGGGAGAAACGGCGACCGAAAACACCCATTTACTGTGGCCGCGGAGTGAGAGAAGCTGTTCTCTCGTGCTGCAATCCCATAAACGGACTATCTTGTCATATCCGCCAGCGACAATACGGGCGCCATCGGGCGAGAACCCAATGGAACGAATGATCTGGTCGTTGGCTTGCAGCGGCTCGCAAAGTCGCTGGCCCGTGTCTGCCCGCCAGAAATGAATGCGCCCTGTGCTATCGCCCGCAGCAAGAGATATACCGTCGGGAGAGAAGGCTAATGTGAGCACCTGGCCTTCACAACGTAGGGGAGCGATGTCAGATGGTCGGCCTGTTGCAGTGTCCCAAACGTGCACAGTGCAATCGTCGGCTCCCGATGCGAGCCACCGCGAATCAGGAGAGAATATCACTGTGTTGACCGCATCCCTGTGGTATCTCAGCGGATCACAAACACCATCTCCCGTCCGGGTATCCCAAAGTCGGACGATGCCATCCTGCGACGCCGACGCAATCAGGCGTCCATTGGGCGAGATTGTCACCGAATACACACGCTCTGTGTGCCCGAGCAGTGGAGCAGAACGAGCTTCGCCCGTTTGAAGATCCCAGCTGTAAACGGAGCGATCATTGGATCCGGATACGATGTAGTAACCACATGGGGCAACCGCCACTGAGTTTATGCAGTCCTCGTACGCCAGTAGTGGTTGAACCGCTTGTCGGGCACTTCCGGTGTCCCAAATACGAATTTTGTCGTCTCCGGAGGCAGAAGCGAAGTACAGGCCGTCGGGAGAGAATACGGCGGTGTAAACATATCCGATATGATCAGCAACAACAACCGACGACGCCTTGCCTGTATCATGTGAAACGGTCCAGAAACGTATGGTGCAGTCATCTGAGCCTGAAATGAGTGACTGTCCATCCGGAGAGAAATTGAGAGACCGGATCCAGTCTGTGTGACCACTCAGTGTTGAGCGGAATGTCCTACTCTGGAGATCCCATAGCTGGATACACTCCTCCTTGCAGCCCAAGCCTAGTACAGTACCGTCCGGCGAGAAGCAAATGCTGAGTACAACGCAGCCGACTTGAAGGGGTCGGCCCGCAGGTTTGCGCGTGGTAACATGCCACAACCGGATGGTCTCATCGGAAGAGCCCGATGCCAGACACGCACCGTCTTGAGAGAATGCGACCGTTTTAACTGCCGCTGCGTGGCCTACGAGGATCGCAATCCGATGGCCCGTATCCGGGCTCCAAAGACGCACAGTCTTATCCTTTGACGCTGATGCGAGAACGGCACCATCTGGCGAAAATACCACAGACAAAACTGAGCCCGAGTGGCCACACAGTCGCCGAAGGCTTTTGTCGTTGGACTGAAGGCTCCATACGCAAACATCGACACCGTTGTTACCAGTTGCAAGACGTTGACCGTTGGGAGCAAACGCTACAGACCGTACCCTACCATCGCCGCTGCATAGCGGCGACATGGTCTCCTCGCCAGTACGCGTGTTCCAGATGCGTACTGTGCCATCGTAAGAGCCCGAAGCGATGGTAAAGCCATCAGGCGAGTAGGCGATCGATGTTACAGCGTCCCCGTGACCGGCGAGAGCCATAATCATCCGTCCACGATGCCTATCGATGCCAAAAGTTTCGACATGAATGAGACCAGCGCAGAGCGGATAGAATGTCTTGTAAACCAACGATTCTTTGGCAGCGAAAGGAAGAGCCGAAAGGTAAATGTGAGAGGCACTCCGTTCGATCGCCTCGTGTGACGATGTAACAAATGCGTTGGCATCGCGGAAGAATTTTGACAGTTCTGGCAGACAAACCTTCAAGAATGCATGAGAGTCGTAGCTACGTCACTGAAGCTCCAACTTACCGTTGAAGCTGCAAAGAAAAGGATCGCGGCGGCACGGGAGACGTTTCCGAGGAGGCTGACTACTTCGAGCCAGAAAAGGAAGCGCGATCGAAAGACGCCATCAATCTCCTCATCAAACTCCGAGGAATCGGATATAGCGGCAACATGGTGGATCCACTGGAGGCATGCGTACTCGAGGGACAACGAGATCGCGTCGGGTCGCATCTTCGGGTTCGGTTCATAAGAGGAACGGCTCTGCGACATGTTGAAGTGGAGGCGCTCAGCCATAATGCGGAGGCAACCGCGCGCGAGCATCTTGTGTCCAAGTGAACCAGAGATGCAGGTGTCCCTGGGTCTTCGGCTCATCAGATAGTCGCCAAAAGATGCGTGTAGTGTGCGCAGACCCGGTTCGTTGTCGTTGTCTGGAACATGGATGACGGCATGTAGATCCGAGAGCCTCGCTCGCACCTCGTTCCTGTCCGTACCGTGCAAATCCGCCAATGCTGCAACAGACAGCGTCATTCGGGCTGAAAGTAGTGATGCAAGCAGTTGAGGCATCGCCTGCAGCTCGTCGCCATCGATTTGGTCGACTTTTGTCGCGTCCGCCAGGATCAGGCCGTACATGTGATCGAGAGGCGCAGCTGCTCCGCTGCTCAGACCGTCCCGAGTAGAGTTGAGCAAAGTCTTGAAACGGCTTGCTGCGGCCTCGATTCCTCCATCAAGAACATACTTCAGGGCGGTTGTTGCAACGATGAACAAACCGTCTGACAGGTGAACAAGCATCTCTACATCATCGGCTGTGAAACAAGCGCGGAGCTTCGGGAAACTGAAGAGCCGCCGAGAGACGTAAAGGTGTATGTCCGCAGTGACCTGCTGCTTGTTGACGGTATGCAGCTGCAGAACGGAGCTGAACGCGACGTCAGACACCGGCGTGTCTCTGATGTGCGTCTCGGGCCGCGAGGTCACCAGAAACCTAACAGGCAGCTTGACGGAGGAGTTTGAGAGATTGACCAGTGCCTCTAGCATGTCAGAGACAATGCGGTGGCTTTCACCGTTGCTCGCCATCTCAGAAGTTGGCCGATCACTACACTCATCAAGGGCGTCGATGACGAAGAGAATGGGCACGAGTGACTTTTTGACGGCAAGAAGCGGAATATAGAGGAGGTGTTCTACCTGTTCCGTGACCTGTTGATATAGGATGTCTGGGTCACGTTTCAGTTCAGCTGCGAGAGCTTTACTGAACCCGGTCGACTGGCGCGCCAGGAGCTGAGCTAGAGTTGGAACTATGCAGCGCACATCACGTTGGGCAGCCAACCCCGTCGAACGAGAGCAGAAGAAGCTCCCACCGAGCATGATTTGTTTGTTGGCATGCGCAATCGTGCAGACGGTATGGGCAATGGCGGTCTTTCCCATACCCGCCTTCCCAGTGAGCCAGAAGATCCGCTTGGCTTTGGGACTCAGAATCCAGTTCTCGATGTCCCGGAGAACCTGGACGCGTGTGCCGGTCATACATCCCTTTTCGGATTGTGCGGTGTAGACGGCTGTTGGAACATGTCGCTCCTTCAAAGCTGGCGGGCATCAGCTATTCCTCTAGTTCCATCGCACAAGGATATAGTTCACCTGTGGCAATTCTAGTCTGGATCCCATCCTGCAATCATCAATGTTAACAACTGGTCAGGTGAGACAACAGGGAATGCACGGACCGGCTCCTTCGACGCCGGTGTATTGAAATAGGTGACCGGGGCGTAATATAGGGAGACCCCCGGGCTGTCTTGAACATTCATGTTTGAATTATTGTTGGCGATTCTAGCTGAGCCGGAAGCTTGGCTGAGATTTCCGTTGTTGTTCTCAATGGCCGATCCATGGACGCGATTTCCTGAGGTTGGTCCAGGGTTCGAAGTGTGGGACTCACTGCGCTTCCAACGTGGCATGGATTGGTTCGCGCCCATGACTCAAATGACGCAGAGGGCTGCCGCGAGTTCCAAAACCGAATTCGGAGGAGGGGGAAATGGGTGGTGAAGATCGACCAGCAGAACTGACGCGCGCAAATAGTGCAACAACCACGTGGGATTGAAACAAGGGTTAAGCTTGCATAGATGACGCCGCGGAACCGGACCTGGAAGTGAGTGTCGGCCCAATGCGGAATTCGCTGCCCGTTTTGCAACTCCTTGGTTTGAGACACGTCATCACTCACGTTCTGCCTGCAAATTCACACGGTTTCTATGATACGATCAAGCGACCTTTACTTATTTGTCAGAAAAATCTACACTGTGACTCGATCAATCTCCCGCCCGATCGCAGCTGCTCGTAAAACGTCTGTCATTATGCGGGCGGACATCAGCGAGGTCGCGTTATCCGCACTGCTCAAGTTACAAGTGACCAGGGCCGGAACAAGGAACCTTGGCTGGTTTAAGCTGCTCAGGATTATAGCCAGAGCGCATTGAAAGCATTCGCTTAAGCTTCGCCATTGCCGAGATGGGGTGCCCGACGTACAGCCTATCCTGTAGCCCGACGCGGTGATTGACGTCGCGGAATTCGATCAGGGCACATCTTGGTACTTACAGTACGTCGAGCGAGGAGAGGAGTTGACTCCCGGAGAGAGCGGATAGGATGTCCGTCTGTCGCAGGATCGGGTATTCATCCGCAATAGTCAGTGCGACGCAGGACAACGAAGATGGCAGCGATGTATGAGAACTTGAACGTCGGATGGGACAGTTGAAGTAAGAGAACCAAAGAGAGCGACGTTTGGGTGAAGATTAGATGATAGACATGCGCTGTGCCACGGCAGGTAGAATATGTTGACGAGCCTGACGATGGGGACAGACGTGTACCGTTACAGGAACCAGGACACACGCAGGTCATCATTGAAGGACTTGCGTGTGACATAGTTCTGGTCGCAAGCGACATGCTTGAATTATGGTTTCAGGTGACTCCGTATCTACATGGTAGAGTGGCGCAGGTTGAGGGTGATCGTGACGACTGGTATGCGTACGCGATGTGGGTCGGTCCATGAGCAAGCCACAGGCACGCTAGCACACGACAGCAGTTCTGCATACTGCGCACCGAAATGCTCATCGAGAGCAGTAGTCGCCCAGCCTCATGACAGGGTAACCTTAGGTCGCGATGATGTTTGGCGGTCGCGGTAGGCCCCCGGAAAATTCCGTTAACAGTTCCATGTGAGCTCCGACGAAAATCGGCCTTCGGGGTGGCCCTTCTTCCATCTCGGCACCGACAGATCGGAGGGTCCGGCACGTGCACTCCCATCCCAGCACCGACAGATCGACCATCCGGGTGGTGCAGATCCGGATCACGCTGTCGATCGTGTGGCGCGGGGCCTCGCCGTGGCTGAGCCCCAGGCTCACTTCTGGCTTTGTGCCATCGACCACGCTGCCACGCATCACGCGTTTATCCACCCTCGGTGGATCTTTGACCCCGCAGCGACCGATGTGCATCACATTTGAGTCCTGCTTGGTCCTTATGAAGCAACGAGGACTAGATCTGCTTGGTCAATACACGAGAATCTGTCTTATAAAGTTTTGCGATGTGTTTTGACTCGCGTGACGCTTGATTTCTCGCCAATAAGTATATCCTGCCTACTCGACTATCCTCATGCTTGTCTCCAACTTCCCGCTGCTCTCTCTCGCACTGGTGGCGGCGCTCCACACCCCGTTCCCAATGAGCAAGACTTCAAGCTATCCGCAGAGGCTTGGCTGCAGTGCCGTGTCAACAGCCCTCACCCGCATCTAGCCCGTCTCGCCACAGAGTGCCTGTCTCTTGCCACAGGACTTCCAAAAGACATTGTCCTTGATTCGTTTCGCAATGCGCGGCTCACGACAACACTTGCCCTCATGCTTCTTAGCGTGAGCTGGCTGTCGGACGAAGTGATGAATGCAGGTTTTGACTTCCTCCGTCGACAACTTGGTTCCAGCACCCGCTGCGCCTTCGCCACGACCCACCTACTTATATAGCTGTCTTATCTGTAGTACTGTATGGTCATAATTAAAAAGGTTTACATGTTCGATTTGGCGCAAAAATGGGTTTCCGCTGCCCCAGAGGGCGTGGGAATCTCACCGGAATTTGCCGCGACTTCCATCCCAACGCCGACAAATTTGGGGTATCCCACCATCCCAACACCGACGAATTTGGGCCTTTGGCCGGATGGAACCTCCAAAGGGATTTTCCGGGGGCCTGTCGCGGTCACTGGCCAGTGGCAGGATGTGAATATTCAGAACAAACGCGGGTGTCAGATTTCTGGAACACACGGGGGAAGATAGATACGGCTCACCAGCGAAGGTCGCGCCACATCTAGGTCAAGGGTGCGGTGTGCTGCAGTTTAAGTATGACATCGCGCAAAGGCAGGCGAAGTCGGATCGAGTGGTTACTGAGCACAGTTATGTGTCGACGCATTGAGCCGCGTGTACAGGCATCACAGGGGATGCTCGAGCGTGAATGAAGTGCATATGAGTCGTGTGGGGTGGCTTCGCGCGCGTAAAGCAGGACAAGTCTGAAATAGACGCTGGCGGAGCTTGGACCGCGTTTGTCCTCTCACCGTCATGCTCTCCGCGCTGCGAACACTGATCCAGCCTCTAGGTCCGGTCAAGAACGAATAGGCGTGCCCGTGTGGTATGGAAAAGCTCATTCATGCTTTTGTACGCACATTTCCAACCGCGATCGTGCTCGTCGGCGCCAACACGAACCAGACCCGCTCAACCTACCAAACTCACACCGCCCTACTTCGCCTCGTCATGGATCGGGAGACAGGCTCGGCAACGGTTCATTTGATGGGGATCACGCCGTCAACAGTCAACCCTTCCTCGTCAAGGTCTGCGATGACAAGGTTCTGAGGATGAACGGCTTAGGTGTTGTTTCCGGTCGCCCGTAGGTACATCATATCCATATTTGGTTTAACTTCTGCTTATCATCGCTATGCAGACGCAGCTCATATCTCTACCATTCGAAGAACATATACTGGCTCAGTCACAAACCTGGTCCACGCGGTCAGCTCGTTGCATTCAAAGCCATCAGTCCCTCTGGCTTGCGAATTGGCCTCGCCTTTCAAGTATCATAAGGGAGACGAGTCGTCGCCTTGATTCCCACCTGCGCAAAGCCGGGCTTGCGGCTCGCCAGGGACAACAGGCTGCCCACACTGCTGCGTCGAAGCCATCCACCGGTCACGCCGCACCTTGTCTCGTCCTGCGTGTCGATGTTTTCGAATACGCGGACCCTTGGGACAGTTGAACTTCAACTCTACTGCGGCGAGCTCAACGAATGCGACATCAGCAAAGCACGAGAGAAAGAGCTGCCGTTGCTGGGCCAGTTCGACCCGGCAATGTCGTTCAGCGACACTGCTGGCATCAGTATCCAAGACCAGCACAAGGCGCTGTGCGCACAGTTTCTCGACGCCGTACGGGAACAGGTGCCAAATGTCTTCAACAAGACCAGGTCGGGCAACACGACGGAGATGACGCAGCACCTCGCCAACTACGCATACGTCACGAAGTTCAAGATCAATTACAGCTGCGTCGGCTACATCAACCGCCGTGAAGATTGCCCGAGCGTCAGTACTGTGGTAAGTACACGACGAGGATTATGCTATAACGCCAATACCTCGTCTACACAGTCGTGACGCAGTACCCCGGACTATCGACACAACGCTCGTCGCATCCATGCAGATTCTCCTCTTGGAGCCCAGGCAACTTCTGGCATCCTTGGTGGCCAAGGCAGTCGAGGATATCTAGAAGATGCGCGCGATCCCGTCTATTGAGCCCAAGAAGTCGCTCAGTATGCAGGTGCCCAACATGATCATCCTGCCCGTGTACTCGTCATTACCCTCGGAAATGTATCTCAAACGCTTCGAATTCGCACCGACTGTTCCACGCAGAATCATCATCACAAGTCACATCGCTGACTCGAGTATCACCACCGATGGCATATGCTACGCGACGGTCGACTCTGGCTTCGTCAAGCAATACACGCGTGGGTCCTCGCGGACTCGTTCATGGCCGTACCATCTCACGGGCGCAGCATTGACAGTTCGCAGGCCGTACAGGACATACTTGTCTGGGCAAGTGTTGTCGTTCGTTTGTGGAAATCGCATACCGCAATGTCGTGCTACGACGGCCGGCATCTTACGGCGATTGACACCAACGACCTGATCAACATGGCTTCATGGATCGTCACAGGCCGGGACGCTCTTTAGATCACTTCAGCTGCTCTATGCGTTACCCGCACTTGACGAGGGCCTGCTCACGTTTCTCTGTCACGAGGTGGCGGACTTTCTAACTGGCCCTATACTCGCCAAGACGCACGTTGACTTTGGCACCCCAAGGAGATGCGATCCGTCGTCGCCACGCTGTCGGCGCAGATTGTTTCCCATCATCCCAAGGACAAGCACGGCCGGGCTTGTTCGAGGACGATCAAGTTCCACTAGGTCAAGCCTGCTCATCTGACGCTGCTCGGGTCATCCGTGTACATCGGCCGGGAAGGCCCGCCCTGTCCCACCCTGTTGTGCTTTGTAAAATCCATCTAGTCGCGGAGTTTGTTGCGGATCCAGAGCGTACGGAAGTAGAACCACGTCATCGTCGGTTGCGGGAGCGACTCTGGCTGAGTGTGCTGAGCTGTAGTGAGGTCACACGCTGATAAATGTAGCCGAAATGAGCGAGATGGTTTCCCAGGACGGTAGGTGGCTCGGTTCCGTCCGGCGCCGGGCGCTCGAAACTGCTTGAAGCAATTCGCGGTGAGCCACAATCTGGCACCTCTTCCTTTCATCATCACGTCCAGACGCAAAATCCATCATGGACAATGGTGATTTAGAGCGCGCTATTTCTAACCTCATCAGCTCTGTCCAGCGCGCTTACAGTAAAGATCAATCGTGCCGGTGCCAGACTGCCGAGAACACTACTACAGAATGAGCAGCTGACTCAGGTCACCACAATGCAGTGTGGCGCAACCTGAGAATGTTGTCAAAACGTAATATTACGTATCCAGACTGCGCTTCACGCGCTGCTACCGGGATCTAGGGCGTTGTCGAAGATGCCCAATGAGCTGTTGGTCCTGGCGTGGAGTTTTCTCCCGCAAAAAGACCGCTTCGCTGTCTTCCAGGTCAGCCAACATTGGCGCTCTACATGCAACCATGCCGCTGCGCTTTGGACCGAGGTTGACTACTTCGCTTCGATTCACGAAGCATCCTGCGGCCCTGACTATAGAGTTTGCGAGCTCGACAAGGCTTCTCCAAGCTGTGTGGGTTGCGGACAACGAAGGCCGCACGAGCTCGACAACCTTGGCCAAGTACGGTCCATAATCTCGCGAAGTGGTCGGATGTCCTTGAGAGTCAACATTCGCCTGCAAGTTGACACTGCGGCCGGCCGCATCGTCGACATCCTCCGCGTGCCGAGCGTGGCGGACCGCATCCTGCAGATGCATATCAACTTCGACCAGGCAAAATAAAGCGCAGCATTTTCGCTTCTTTTCATCGCTGCCATCTCTCTGCCGACTGGTGATAGTTGCACCACGATCCAGAAGATCCGCCACAAACAGAGAATGTGAAGTCTTCGCCCAAGGGCTTGACCTTCCGGCGCTGCGACACATCGAGATCAATGGTCAATTTCGCCTTCACGAGGGGCGCTTTCCTTCCAATGTTATCTTTGCACGTCTTTCCATCTCTGATAACAACCACTTCGTCCGTGGTGTCCTCGACTGGGAGAACTTGACATATCTCCACTACAGAATCCCGAACTGCTAGCTTCGAAACAGTTACATCCCGCCTGAAGTCAGGGCGAAGATGTGAAAATGGTTTGTAACCCACAAGCCATTGACCGTGGTTGTCTCGGACATGACGTGGGCTGATGTCCCAGTCGTCCTCGACCTCGTCCACGATGCCTCTTTACCGGACGTCACGCACAGATTCCGGTCCAGCATCTCATTGATACACGCTGCGCACAACCTACTGTTCGAGCTTGGTGTCGTTCGTCGTGTCTCGTGGCTGGTAGATGAGGACGCCGGCGCCACGCTTCGCATCATTGACAGCCGGGATGGTCGCGTTCGAACCATCAGCTATCCCTACAGCACTGAGAGCCAGGAAATATCACTCTGGAACGATAAACAGTCCTTACTACGTTGGACCAAATCGACATGGCCGCGGAGATTTGGGTCAAACAGGCCTTGTCAATACCTCGTCCGATGTCATTGCGGGTCCTCTATCTTGAATTTCGCCATCATTAATCCGTCAAAGAGCATTGGTCTTCTTCAACGCACAGCGAGAGTACTTCCTTGCGAGATCTTCCGTCACGCTCAAACTACTAGACGGGCAGCGAGAAGCGCGCCGTGATTTCGCAGCTGCAACTGTAAGCTGGCTTGCACACATACCCCTCTACTCGCTGCCGAAGCTATATTAACTTGCGGTAAGTGGACTGAACCAATTGTCGGAGCACCGGGCTCTCTTCAAACTTGCAGACATGGTAGCAGAAGCAATTTGACCGAGCAACTGCCAAATGCCCTATTAATGCACATGTATGATCCTGACCTTGGTTGAATGCTCATACTAAGGTTCTTTGGAGACATGTACCGACTCCGACCGAGCGGAGCGGTTGAGCTCTGCGTATTTCTGACATCCCTGGGGACAGTTCGCTGTGCTGTTTCTCGCGATTCATCTAGCCCATCATTCTTCCGGTTGAAAATGAACGAGGCCGAACGAGTCCGGCGCAAATGATCAGCCGGGCTGGTTTCTGCACATTGATACTGATCATAACCTCAAAGGTGTGCTGTGAGCGCAGCGGATGAGGTGCTGAGGTATGATGACGGCTGAACCGCATGAAGCTTGTCGATGTGGCGGCCCCTGTTGTGATGCTCACAGTGATGCTAAATGCCTGAGGGAGCTGATGGAAGATTATTTGTAAGCTAGACTGGGGAGGCATGCAACACTTGCTGAAAGAAGGGACCGGCACTGCCTTTCGGGCGTGACACCTGCTGCGATGTCGGATCACCAGAATACCATCCATGTCCGACCCACCTCCGAGATCGTTACCTGCCGGCAGTACCTAACGCGGGAGCACAATCGGCGTATTGCCTGTGCGAGTCCCGATCTGCGCTCTCATTCTTATAATGGACGTGAATGCCGGTATTCTTAGTCTCTGGTTAGCCTGGTTCGTAAAGATCCACCGGCGCGCGACGGAGGCCGGTCTCGGGTTGAAGGGGTCGGTCCGTGTGCCGGATAACATCATGACTGAACGACCTCGACGTATAAATACTGGGGACTTTCAATCGCCCACCTCCATCAAATCGGACATCCTTTCAATCCTCTAGCCTCGCAGCACTCAACTCATCATGCCTTACATCAACGGTATCAATGTAAACTCACTCCTGTACTCCAATGCACCTCCCGCGTTAACTCTCTGCTGCTCAGGTCGTCTACGGTGACCATATCGACCAAAAGCCTAATGGCGCAATCCGGGAGAGCACGGGCCAGGATCC